>OBKH01000010.1_pt1 | contig 118605 bp, 100 predicted proteins | sample 1496241 | NCBI WGS metagenome assembly OBKH01 (sample SAMN03273953, study PRJEB22546) | soil metagenome | isolation source: rice field elevated CO2 plus elevated temperature | place: India: CRRI Experimental farm Cuttack,Odisha-753006 | collected 2013-12-17 | reverse complement strand
ACATGACCCCATCCTTTCCAAGAACTGGAGTCTCCGGACATGCCGGGGCGGTTCAGGGGCTTCCCGAGACTGCGATTCCCAAACGATGACGCCCAAACAAAAAGCGGGACCGCCGATGGCTGCCCCGCTGCCGCTGGTTGCGTTCGGCTTACTCGTCGAAGCGGCGCCGGAACCGATCTTCCATACGGCTGGTGAATGAGCCCCCGGCCCCCTTGGTACGACGCTGGCGCGAAGCCCCAGCAGCCGATCCGCCACGATCCATCCTGCCGGACAACCGAGGACCGGTGATGGCATACACCACACCACCGAACATCACGACAAAACCGAAAACGCTGAGTATCGGGAAACTTCCGATCATGGTCTCTTTGAACGCCACGCCGGAAACCAACATCCCCAGACCGATGATGAACAACGCCGCGCCCTGCAGGCGCCGCCGCGCGGTCGGTGCGCGGAAGCCCCCGCCACGGACACTCGATGCGAACTTGGGATCTTCGGCGTAGAGAGCGCTCTCGATCTGGTCAAGCATCCGCTGCTCATGATCGGAGAGTGGCATGCGTCCCTCCTTGCCGACAGACTGTCACGTAATACCGATAACACGCGGATGCCCATTGCGCGGGCAACTAACTCAGATGATACGAGGTCAATCTGCGCCGTACCACTGGTTCGCGGGCGATTCTATCCCGGCGGCGCCGCAGCGACGAGCTGAGCGGAAACGGCCATACGCTACAAGCCCCGTCCAGCGCGGGCGGCCTCATCGGCTTGTCCGATACTGGTGCGCAAGCACGCATCGGTTCATCACATGAGGAGGACACCGCGCGTTGGCGATATTCCTCATCGATCTGCCGCCCAGCGATATGGAGCGCCGCCTCGGTGATGCCCTGACGGTGTATGTCGACGCGATGCGCTACCCCAGGGGCACCGAGACTTTGCGCGCCCCAATGTGGCTGGAGCACATCCGGCGGCGCGGCTGGCAGGCGGTCGCGGCCGTCGAGGTAACGGCAGCCGAACAGGCCGAGGCCGCCGACACCACGGCGCTGCCGTCGGCCGCCGAACTGAGCAACGCGCCAATGCTCGGAGTGGCGTACGGCTATCCCGGGGCGCCCGGCCAGTGGTGGCAACAGCAGGTGGTACTGGGCTTGCAACGCAGCGGCTTTCCGCGCCTAGCGATCGCCCGACTGATGACCAGCTACTTCGAGTTGACTGAATTGCACATCCTTCCCCGCGCTCAAGGCCGTGGCCTCGGGGAGGCGTTGGCCCGCCGACTGCTAGCCGGTCGCGACGAGGACAACGTCCTGCTCTCCACACCGGAGACCAACGGTGAGGACAATCGGGCGTGGCGGTTGTACCGCCGGTTGGGCTTCACCGACATCATCCGCGGCTACCACTTCGCCGGTGACCCCCGAGCATTCGCCATCCTGGGTCGCACGCTACCGCTCTAACCCGCGCCCGACAGCTTGCCGACGCGGCATGCCCGGTCTGGCACGATGACCTGGTGCGCGCTAGCTATGCCCCACCGTCATCCCAAGGATCGCGAGTGGCAAGGACCCGACGGCGCGGCATGCTGGCCATCGCGATGTTGCTGATGCTGGTGCCTCTGGCTACCGGATGCCTGCGGGTCCGAGCCTCGATCACCATCTCGCCGGATGACCTGGTGTCCGGGGAGATCATCGCCGCGGCCAAGCCGAAAAACAGCAAAGACACCGGCCCTGCGCTCGATGGCGATGTGCCGTTCAGCCAGAAGGTTGCGGTCTCGAACTACGACAGCGACGGCTACGTGGGGTCGCAAGCAGTGTTTTCCGATTTGACCTTTGCCGAGCTGCCCCAGTTGGCCAATATGAACTCCGACGCCGCCGGAGTGAACCTGTCACTGCGCCGAAACGGCAACATCGTGATCCTGGAAGGCCGAGCGGATCTGACATCGGTATCCGATCCCGACGCCGACGTCGAGTTGACCGTCGCCTTCCCCGCAGCAGTGACTTCCACCAACGGCGACCGCATCGAGCCCGAGGTAGTGCAGTGGAAGCTCAAGCCGGGCGTGGTGAGCACGATGAGCGCACAGGCTCGTTATACCGATCCCAACACCCGGTCGTTCACCGGAGCCGGCATCTGGCTGGGCATCGCCGCGTTCGCGGCCGCCGGTGTGGTGGCCGTGCTGGCGTGGATCGACCGGGACCGCTCCCCACGGTTGACCGCTTCGGGCGACCCGCCAACCAGCTAGTCCGGCTTGCCCGGCTCGGCAGGTGACCAGTAGGCAAGCATTTCCGCGAAGGTCTCGAAAGCCGCGGCCGAAACGCCATACGTCGCCTCGAGATGGATGCTTAGCGGAAAACCCAGATCGGCGACGCCGTCTAGCACACGCTTGTACAAGTCGACCATGAGCCGGCGCCGCCGTGCGGGTTCACTGCCGGCCAACTTCTGCACGAACGCCTGCTCGTCGGCCACCGCGGCGTTTCCCGGGTCCTGGATCAGCCAGTTGATCAGGCCGATGCGGGTCTCGACCTTCGGGACAAAGCCGAACGACAGCAGAATCTCGGGTCGGTGTTCGGTGGTCCTGGCGAACTCGCGCAGGAAGCCCACGATCGCGTCGGAATACAACAGCTGGGTCATGCCGTAGGTTGCGCCCCGACTGCACTTGAAATTGAGCCGGCCCTGCTCGCCGTCTCGGGTGGGGATCACGATCACACCACGGTTGGCCACCAGCTGGCGATACAGCGACAGGGCATCCGTCGGCGCGACTCCGGAGCCCTCGCCGTCCTGCATCGTGCGCGGTACACCGACGAATACGATGCCCTCCATGCCGGCATCGGACAGATCGACCAGCCGCCGGTGCAACGATGGCTCGTCCATGAACGCGGTTACCTGCGTACACAGGCCATGGACTCCCGCCAACTCCGGTTTGATGATCGACCAGAAATCGAGTACATCCAGCTTCGGCTGCATCGGGATGGGCCTATCGTCATCCTCGGCGATCATCCCCGGCATCATTACGTGCCGTATCCGGCCGTCAAGCCCGGATGCAGCCGAGTACTGCACCACCTTGCGAGCATCTTCGATTGCCCGCTCCTTGCCACCCTCGAGGTTCGGTGGCACCAGCTCCAGCGCGATCGTGTTGAGGGTCACACGGCTCCTCTTCGTCAAACGAGTACTTCCATGGCCGCCAATGGGGCCACCGGTGGGCCGCGCCGCGTCGCGCAAATCGCCATCCTGGGCCGGGCCGGACCAGCCAACCCAAGGGCGCTGAAGACAGCATAAACACGAAATAGTCAGTTAGTCGAAGCAACTTGTGTGGTTTCCGCGAGCCCACCCGCCGAATCATCGATAGCGGCCACTCGCGCCGGCGCGGAATACACTGTCGGGCCATAGGCACGCCAAATGAGAAAGGGGCGCCGCGCTGAGCCTGAATGCACCGGCAGCACCGGCAGCGGTCCAGTTGGCCGGCGCCATCACCGACCAGCTGCGGAGGTATTTGCACGGCCGCCGCCGTGCGGCCGCCCACATGGGCAGTGACTACGACGGCCTGATCGCCGACCTGGAGGATTTCGTTCTCGGCGGGGGCAAGCGCCTACGACCGCTCTTCGCCTATTGGGGCTGGCACGCCGTTGCCAGTCGGGAACCCGATCCTGATGTGCTGCTGCTGTTTTCCGCGCTGGAACTGCTGCACGCCTGGGCGCTGGTCCACGACGACCTGATCGACCGTTCCGCCACCCGCCGGGGCCGCCCGACCGCCCAGCTGCGCTACGCGGCGCTGCACCGCGATCGGGACTGGCGGGGGTCACCGGACCAGTTCGGCATGTCGGCGGCCATCCTGCTCGGCGACCTCGCACAGGTCTGGGCTGACGACATCGTCTCGAAGGTCTGCCAGTCCGCCCTGGCACCCGATGCCCAGCGGCGAGTGCATCGGGTGTGGGCCGATATCCGCAACGAGGTGCTGGGCGGGCAATACCTCGACATCGTCGCAGAGGCCAGTGCCGCCGAGTCGATCGAGTCGGCGATGAACGTCGCGACGCTCAAGACCGCCTGCTACACGGTATCGCGACCGCTACAGCTTGGGACGGCCGCCGCGGCCGACAGATCCGACGTAGCGGCCATCTTCGAGCATTTCGGAGCGGACCTCGGCGTAGCGTTTCAGTTGCGCGACGACGTGCTTGGCGTGTTTGGCGACCCAGCCGTGACGGGCAAGCCGTCCGGTGACGACCTAAAGTCGGGCAAGCGTACCGTGCTGGTAGCCGAAGCGGTGGAATTGGCGGACAGGTCAGACCCCTTGGCGGCCAAACTATTACGGACCTCGATTGGCACCCGATTGACTGATGCGCAGGTACGTGAACTGCGCACGGTCATCGAGGCAGTGGGCGCGCGCGCCGCCGCGGAGAGCCGCATCGCCGCGCTCACCCAGCGAGCACTGGCCACCCTGGCGTCCGCACCCATCAACGCAACAGCCAAGGCCGGGCTGTCCGAACTGGCCATGATGGCTGCGAACCGGTCCGCCTAACCGATGACTACTCCGAGCCATGCTCCAGCGGTTGATTTGGCTACAGCGAAAGATGCTGTTGTCCAACACCTTTCGCGACTTTTCGAGTTCACTACCGGTCCGCAGGGCGGACCGGCGCGGCTGGGCTTCGCCGGCGCGGTGCTGATCACCGCAGGCGGGCTGGGAGCCGGCAGCGTCCGCCAACATGACCCGCTGCTGGAGTCGATTCACATGTCCTGGCTGCGCTTCGGCCACGGACTCGTGCTGTCGTCGATTCTGTTGTGGACAGGTGTGGGTGTGATGCTGCTTGCGTGGCTGGGTCTAGGCCGACGGGTCCTCGCCGGCGAAGCCACCGAGTTCACCATGCGGGCAACCACCGTTATCTGGCTGGCGCCGCTACTGCTGTCGGTGCCCGTCTTCAGCCGGGACACTTACTCGTATCTGGCCCAAGGGGCGCTTCTGCGCGACGGTCTGGATCCTTACGCTGTTGGCCCGGTCGGTAATCCCAATGCGCTGCTGGACGACGTAAGCCCGATCTGGACGATCACCACCGCGCCCTACGGTCCTGCGTTCATTCTGGTTGCGAAGTTCGTCACGGTAATCGTCGGCAACAATGTCGTCGCCGGAACCATGCTGTTGCGTTTGTGCATGCTGCCCGGGCTGGCGTTGCTGGTCTGGGCCACTCCACGCTTGGCCAGCCATCTCGGCACCCACGGCCCGACCGCGCTGTGGATCTGCGTGCTGAACCCACTGGTCCTCATCCATCTGATGGGCGGGGTGCACAACGAGATGCTGATGGTGGGTCTGATGACCGCCGGTATCGCGTTGACCGTCCAGGGCCGTAATGTCGCGGGGATCATCCTGATCACCGTTGCGATCGCGGTGAAGGCCACCGCCGGAATCGCGTTGCCCTTCTTGGTCTGGGTTTGGCTGCGTCATCTGCGTGAGCGACGGGGGTACCGGCCGGTCCAGGCGTTCCTGGCAGCCGCCGCGATATCGCTGCTGATCTTCGTCGCGGTGTTCGCGGTGCTGTCTGCGGTAGCCGGCGTTGGCCTAGGGTGGCTGACCGCGCTGGCCGGCTCGGTGAAAATCATCAACTGGCTGACGGTGCCCACCGGGGCGGCCAACGTGATCCACGCGCTGGGCAGAGGGCTCTTCACGGTCGACTTCTACACCTTGCTGCGGATCACCCGGCTGATCGGAATCGTGATCATCGCGGTGTCGCTGCCGCTGTTGTGGTGGCGGTTCCGGCGCGACGACCGGGCCGCGCTGACCGGGGTCGCATGGTCGATGCTGATCGTGGTGCTGTTCGTACCCGCCGCCCTGCCGTGGTACTACTCCTGGCCGCTGGCGGTCGCTGCCCCGTTGGCCCAGGCACGACGGGCGATCGCGGCCATCGCCGGGCTCTCGACTTGGGTGATGGTGATCTTCAAACCCGACGGATCGCACGGGATGTATTCGTGGCTGCACTTCTGGATCGCCACCGCCTGCGCACTGACTGCGTGGTATGTCCTGTATCGGTCACCGGACCGGCGCGGAGTGCAGGCTGCAACCCCGGTGGTCAATACGCCATAGCCTGGGCCCGGCGCACCACCTCGCGAGCCTGGTGGGCATGCAATGCATCGACGGGACGGGCGTTGCTGACGGCGTCACGCGAGCCGTCGCGGGTGATGGTCAGCGACGGATCGGGGGTAAACAGCCAGCGCATAATCTCGGTGTCGCGATAGCCCCCGTCGTGCAGGATGGTCAACAGCCCCGGCAGGCTCTTGACCACCTGACCGGAGTTGGTGAAGAAGACCTGAGGGATCACCACGCCACCAGCGCGCCGCACGGCCACCAGATGACCTTCCCGCAGCTGCTGGGCCACCTTGCTGACCGGAACGCCGAGCAGCTCGGCGACCCGGGGCAGGTCGTACGTCGGTTCGTCAGGGTCCAAAACGTCATCGCCAGCGGGAATGCTGCCCACCCGCGCAAGTGTAGAGCCTGGTGCGCGGCCAGGCATGCGCGTTAGGCTTCCGTTCTGCATCCAATCGCGGCGGCCACCTACGATGACCCCGTGGTCGAAGCTGGCACGAGGGACCCGTTGGAGAGCGCGCTGCTGGACAGCCGCTATCTGGTCCAGGCCAAGATCGCCAGCGGCGGCACCTCGACGGTCTACCGGGGCCTGGATGTCCGACTCGACCGGCCCGTCGCGCTGAAAGTGATGGATTCTCGCTACGCGGGCGATGAACAGTTTCTGACCCGCTTTCGACTGGAGGCCCGTGCGGTTGCCCGGCTAAATAACCGCGCGCTGGTCGCGGTCTACGACCAGGGCAAAGACGGCAGGCACCCGTTTCTGGTGATGGAGCTCATCGAGGGCGGTACCCTGCGCGAGCTGCTGATAGAACGTGGTCCCATGCCGCCACATGCCGTTGTGGCGGTGCTGCGCCCAGTGCTTGGCGGGCTGGCTGCCGCCCATCGAGCCGGTCTGGTGCATCGCGATGTCAAGCCCGAGAACATCTTGATCTCCGACGACGGCGACGTCAAACTCGCCGATTTCGGGTTGGTCCGCGCGGTCGCCGCCGCTTCAATCACGTCTACCGGCGTCATCCTGGGTACCGCGGCCTACCTGTCCCCTGAGCAGGTCCGTGATGGAAACGCCGATCCTCGAAGCGACGTCTACTCTGTCGGCGTTCTGGTCTACGAGCTGCTAACGGGGCACACACCGTTCACCGGCGACTCGGCCTTGTCGATTGCCTACCAACGGCTTGATGCTGACGTGCCGCGTGCCAGTGCTGTAATCGACGGTGTACCGCCACAATTCGATGAGTTGGTGGCATGTGCAACTGCCCGCAACCCTGCCGACCGATACGCCGATGCGATCGCGATGGGCGCCGATCTGGAGGCGATCGCCGAGGAGCTGGCCCTGCCTGAATTCCGGGTACCGGCGCCGCGCAACTCCGCTCAACACCGGTCGGCCGCGTTGTACCGCAGCCGGATTACCCAGCAAGGGCAGCTGGGTGCCAAACCGGTTCACCACCCTACTCGCCAGCTGACTCGCCAACCCGGCGACTGCTCCGAGCCGGCTTCAGGGTCGGAGCCCGAACACGAGCCGATCACCGGCCAATTCGCCGGCATCGCAATCGAGGAATTCATCTGGGCGCGACAGCACGCCCGTCGAATGGTGCTTGTCTGGGTGTCGGTGGTGCTGGCGATCACCGGGCTAGTGGCGTCCGCGGCATGGACGATCGGGAGCAACCTGAGCGGCCTGCTCTAAGGCAGGCGAGCAGTCGCAAAAGCCCCCATTTCGGCACGAAAATGGGGGCTGGTACGTGAATTAAGGTGACCACGGCAAGCGTGACCCGCCGGCGACTGCAGCGAAGCCGGGTCTGTTGGTGACAGTGTGTATGTCGGGGTTTCAGGCGGCAGGTTCGAGGGTGACCCCCAATCCTTGGGCTTCGAGTTTGGCGACGAGGCGACGTCGTTCTTTGTCGGGATCCATGCGGGTGGTGAAGTAGTCGGCGCCGAGATCCTGGTAAGGCCGGCCGGTGGCCAGCACGTGCCAAATGATGACGATCAGCTTGTGGGCGACGGCGATGATCGCCTTCTTGTTGGCAGCGGGACTGCGGAAGCCACCGAACTTGCGGACCTGGCGGCGGTAGTACTCGCGCAGGTAGCCATCGGTGCGCACGGCGGCCCACGCGCACTCGACCAGGACCGGCTGCAGGTGCTGGTTGCCTGTGCGGCGGGCACCGTGATGGCGTTTGCCGGCCGATTCGTGGTTGCCCGGGCACAGCCGCACCCACGAGGCCAGATGCTCAGCCGAGGGGAACCAGGCCGCCGGGTCGGCGCCGATTTCAGAGATGACCGTCGCCGAGGCACCCACCCCGATCCCCGGGATCGATGCAATCAGCTCGCGTCGGGCACAAAAGGGATGCATCAGCTGCTCGATCTGCTCGTCGAGAGCACCGATCATCGCATCGAGCTGATCCAGATGAGCCAGGTGCAACCTACACATCAGGGCATGGTGATCATCGAAGCGCCCTTCCAGCGCCCGCTGCAGATCGGGGATCTTCGAGCGCATAAGGTGCGCTTGATCGTCTTGCGCCCGTCAGGACCCTCGCCCGGCACCCACACCGCCACCGCGATGATGTCCTGGCCCACATCAACAAAGGCGCACCGCTCGTACAGAATATGCATCCCACCAGCCCCTTTCCGGCTCAGCGTCGCAACCAACAACGCGCGCTGCGAAGGGAGCCCCCAAACATGAACTAAAGAGACTGGTACTCGCGCTCGTAGCAGCAACCGGGACACACCCGAAAGTGGGGGGGCTCCAACGTCAGTCTCTTGCACGGCCACACACAGCCAAGCCCCTACGACGTCGACACCGCAACGCACGCACCGATTCTCATTCACCATGAGCGGGCGCACCAGCGCCCATCATGTTCTTTTACGACTGCTCGCCGAGCTAGTCCCGCAGCATCTCCGCGACCAGGAACGCCAACTCCAGCGACTGCTGGGTGTTCAGCCGCGGATCACATGCCGTCTCATAGCGGCCGGCCAAGTCCGTCTCCGAAATGTCTTGCGCGCCACCAAGACATTCGGTGACGTTCTCGCCGGTAATCTCGACATGGATGCCGCCCGGATGGGTTCCGAGGGCACGATGCACCTCGAAAAAACCCTGCACTTCATCGACAATGCGATCGAAGTGACGGGTCTTGAACCCCGTGGACGACTCGTGGGTGTTGCCGTGCATCGGGTCGCATTGCCAGATCACCTGATGCCCGGTGGCCTGGACCTTCTCCACGATCGGTGGCAACAGATCGCGGACCTTGTGGTTGCCCATCCTGCTCACCAACGTCAGCCGGCCCGGCTTATTGTGCGGGTCGAGCCGCTCGACGTACTCCACGGCCAGTTCCGGGGTCATGTTGGGGCCCAACTTGACCCCGACCGGATTAGCAATCACCTGGGCAAACGCGATGTGCGCGCCATCGATTTGTCGGGTCCGCTCGCCGATCCACACGGTGTGTGCGGACAGGTCAAACAGTTGTGGTTCACCGTCGTCACCGTCGGACAACCTCAACATGGCGCGCTCGTAGTCGAGCACCAAAGCTTCATGGCTGGCATAGATTTCGGCGGTCTGTAGATTGCGGTCGGCCACCCCACAGGCACTCATGAACCGCAGCCCACGATCGATCTCGGTGGCCAGCGCCTCATAGCGCGCGCCGGCCGGCGAGGTCCGGACGAATTCCCGGTTCCAGTCGTGAACCAGATGCAGCGACGCCAGGCCCGACGAAGTCAGCGCACGCACCAAGTTCATCGCCGCACTGGCGTTAGCGTAAGCCCGGACCAGCCGCGACGGGTCGTGCTCGCGCGCCGCGGCGTCCGGGGCGAAGCCGTTGATCATGTCGCCGCGGTAAGACCGCAGACCCAGCGCGTCAATGTCGGCTGACCGAGGCTTCGCGTACTGACCGGCGATGCGGGCCACCTTCACCACTGGCATGCTGGCGCCGTAGGTCAGCACCACGGCCATCTGCAACAAGGCACGGACATTGCCCCGAATATGGGGTTCGGTGTTGTCCATGAATGTCTCAGCGCAGTCGCCGCCCTGCAGCAGGAAAGCCTCACCCTTTGCCACCTGGGCCAGCTGCTCTTGCAGCCGGACGATCTCGGACGGCACCGTCACGGGTGGCACGCTCTCCAACACCGTGCGCATCGCCAACGCCTGGTCGGCCGGCCAGGTGGGTTGCTGGGCCGCCGGCTTGGCCAGCGCGGCGTCCAGTCGTGTTCGCAGGTCAGTCGGCAGCGGCGGAAGCGACGGGAGCTGGTCGATCGGTATGTCGACGGTCCAGTTCATCGGTCCATGGTAACCGGGGATTTCCTGACGGCTGCTCAGGGCGAGGTTCGCTCGGAGGTCCTCGCCGGCGGGATCTGACTGTCCGTCTCCTCAGCGGGCCGCGCCGCGGCCCGCATCGTCTGTGGACGTGATGAGACGAAACCGGCGCAGCTGATCTCGGGCATCGACCAGCGCGTCGTGGACGTCGCGTGGCCGCGGCGGCATCCGGGGGCATCCCCGGTCCTCCCACAACTGCCGCAGTTCCCGGGTGAAACGGGGCACTGTGGGTGGCAAGGCAGTCATCGGGCCCCACAATTGACACAGCGCTACATGGTCGTAGGCCCCCACCCAGGCCCACAACTCGATCGAATCCGTGCCGTCGATGCGGAGGAATTCTTCCAGGTCAAGACGAATCTGCTGGCGCGAGCGCCACAGTTGCGAGGCGGGCGGCGGCAGCTTGGGCAGCACATGGGTGCGCACCCAGCTGCCGGCCCGCTCGGGATCGAATTCCGTGGATACTGCGTAGTATTCGCGGCCGTCTTCTGCGACCACCCCGATCGAGATCAACTCGATGGTGTGCCCATCCTCGATGAATTCGGTGTCGTAGAAGTACCGCACCGCCGCAGCCTAATCCGACCAGACCGAGCCGCTGATCAGAATGGGCGCGGTTCTCTCCGGCGGTGGTGCGGGGCGCACGTCCTGGTCGAGCTGGGCGTCGACCGCGCGCTCGTCGGGCATCCGTGGCGTCCCGGCGATCACGTATTGCAGCCACAGCTTGATCCGCACCACCGGGCGGCGCCATGTCCGTTCCCGCTGTAGCGCACGGCGCATCTTTTCCGGGTGGCGGGTGTAGCGCCACCGGGCCCACGGAGCGTGCGGACGCGACAGCCGGACTGCGCCGACGACCAACAGCACGACAACGAACATGCCAAGCAACCCGGTCCAAACCTTGCCCTTGAGCAGCACCACCACCGCCAACGGCAACGTCAAGACCAATCCTGCGATCAGGGTGGTTTGCAGCACCACCCAGTTGGCGCCTTGCCGAACCGGCAGGAAGAAGATCAGCGGGTGTAGGCCCATGATCAACAGCCCCGCGACGGCCACTGCGGCAAAGACGGCGTCTACCGACGTGCGTCCGTCTTCCTCCCAGTAGACATCGGACAGATGCAGGATCAGTGCGTACTCGTCGAGCACCAAGGCGGCCCCGACTCCGAAAATGCTCGCCGCTATGGTGAATTCGGGTTCTCGACCGTCGACTGACAAGGTGACCAGCGTCAGCCCGGAGATCATCACCAGCACCACCCCAAACGCGACGTGGTGGATGTGCACCGACCCGATGTGGACATTTCGCGGCTGCCACCACCTGGCCGGCCGACCGTCCGCGGCGCGACGGTGGATAAACCGTACAAAACTACGCGTGACGAGGAAGGTCAGGACAAAGGCGACCAAGCAGCACAACAACGGCAGCCGGCCACGGTCGACGATGTCGTGCTGCAGCCAGTGGAACACCTCCAAAAAGCTACGCCCACCTTGACTGCATATGCAGGCGCCGTACAGCGCCACCATGCGCGCCTACGCGAAACTACTAGGCTGTTCTGCGACATGAGTGCATGGCGGGCGCCCGAGGTGGGCAGTCGACTCGGGCGGAGGGTGTTGTGGTGCCTGCTGTGGCTGCTGGCCGGCGTGGCGTTGGGCTACGTGGCCTGGCGGTTGTTCGGCCACACGCCGTATCGCATCGATATCGACATCTATCAGATGGGCGCTCGAGCTTGGCTGGACGGGCGTCCGCTGTATGGCGGTGGTGTGTTGTTCCACACACCCATCGGGCTGAACCTCCCGTTCACCTATCCTCCACTGGCGGCCGTCCTGTTCAGCCCATTCGCCTGGTTGCAGATGCCGGCTGCCAGCGTCGCGATCACGGTGCTAACCCTGGTGCTGCTGATCGCGTCGACGGCGATCGTGCTGACCGGCCTCGACGCATGGCCAACCTCCCGACTGGTACCCGCGCCGGCTCGGTTACGCCGGTTGTGGTTGGCCGTGCTCATCGTGGCTCCGGCAACGATTTGGCTGGAGCCGATCAGCTCGAACTTCGCTTTCGGTCAGATCAATGTGGTGCTGATGACCCTGGTGATCGTCGACTGCTTCCCACGCCGAACGCCATGGCCACGCGGGCTGATGTTGGGGCTGGGGATAGCCCTCAAACTCACCCCCGCGGTGTTTCTCCTCTACTTCCTGCTACGTCGGGACGGTCGGGCCGCGCTGACGGCGCTGGCGTCGTTCGCGGTCGCCACGCTGCTCGGTTTCGTCCTGGCGTGGCGCGACTCCTGGGAGTACTGGACGCATACCCTTCACCACACGGACCGGATCGGCGCTGCCGCCTTGAACACAGACCAGAACATCGCGGGCGCACTCGCGCGGTTGACGATTGGCGATGACGAACGCTTCGCACTGTGGGTGGCCGGATCCCTGCTCGTGTTGGCAGCGACCATATGGGCGATGCGGCGAGTGTTGCGGGCCGGCGAGCCGACCCTGGCTGTGATCTGCGTCGCCCTGTTCGGGTTGGTAGTTTCGCCGGTCTCGTGGTCACACCATTGGGTGTGGATGCTGCCGGCCGTGCTGGTGATTGGGCTACTGGGTTGGCGTCGCCGCAACGTCGCGTTGGCCATGCTCAGCCTGGCCGGGGTGGTGCTGATGAGGTGGACACCGATCGACCTGCTTCCCCAACACCGGGAGACGACTGCGGTCTGGTGGCGTCAACTCGCGGGGATGTCCTACGTGTGGTGGGCGCTGGCGGTCATCGTCGTTGCCGGACTCACCGTTACCGCCAGGATGACGCCGCAGCGCTCGCTTACGCGCGGACTGACCCCGGCGCCGACGGCCAGCTGACTAGCCAGCGGCTGTCTCGGGGATTCGTGCGGCGTCCGTTGAATTGGGATTTGCACCGGCACCGCCCGCGTTGCGGCCGTCTTTGACACTGGCGGCATAGATGTCGACGTACTCCTGACCCGAGAGCCCCATCAGCTCATAGATCACTTCGTCGGTAACGGCCCGCTCGATGAAATGGTTACCGGCCAACCCCTCGAACCGGGAGAAGTCCATCGGCTTGCCAAACCGAACGGTGACCCTGCCGAACCTCAGCATCTTCCTGCCCGGCGGGTTGACGACGTTGGTACCGATCATCGCCACCGGAATCACCGGAACCCCGGTGTGCAATGCCAACCGGGCTAGGCCGGTCTTGCCTTTGTAGAGCCGACCGTCCGGCGAGCGAGTGCCTTCTGGATACATGCCCAGCAGCTTGCCCTGACCCAGCAACACCACTGCCGTCTGCAGTGCGCCCTGCGCGGAGTCGGCATTGGTGCGGTCGATGGGAACCTGGCCGGAGACGCTGTAGAACCAGCGGTTGATCCAGCCTTTCAGTCCGGTGCCGGTGAAGTATTCCGATTTCGCCAGGAACCAGATACGACGGCGAACTACCAACGGAAGGTAGAAGCTATCCGCCACCGCAAGATGGTTACTGGCGAGGATGGCCGGACCCGAACTCGGGATGTATTCCAGTCCTTCAACTTTCGGGCGACCAAGCAACGTAAAGAGCGGACCCATGAAAATGTACTTGAACAGGTAGTACCACATGGCCCTCCCTCTCGCCCACACCGGATGGTGTCTGCGCCAACTGTACCCATCCGCGATGGCTGCGACTACCTGCGCGGGCAGCGGCTCACTCCTCGATGGTAACCGGGATGGCCTGGTAGTGGGATTTCATGCTGCCCTCGCCGTTGGTATTCTCGCCGCCTGACGCACCGGTCTGGCCGCCGCCCGGCGGGCCTTCGGGTGGCGGTTTCGCCGACCGGTCAATGTCGTCGACTATGGCGCGGATCACCTCCAGCAGAGCCAGACTGTGATCCGCGATGACCGTCAGCAGCGGATGCTGCTCGCCGGTTACCAACGCTGCCAACGCGCACAACGGACACCACACTTGCTGGCACTTGCCGGTCCCGGGACCTCCACCCGAAGCCATCGCCGCCGCCACCCGCACCGCGGGGTCGATCCCATCGAGGATTGCCTGCGCCAGCTTGCGCAGCTCGGGACGAACGTCGGTATGGGCCCCGCTCACGTCGGCCACACCTCCGGATTTGGTCGGAAACGAACTGTTAACTCACCACCCCGCAGATGCGCGTCCAGCACCGTGCACCTCCGCAATACGGACGCCAACCGAACTCGGCGCCGCATCCCCCCAGCACTGACGATCAAGTCGTCGTCGGCCCGGCCCAACGTCAGCGTCCCGGGATCGAGCTGGGGCAACGCTAGCCGCAGTCGGTATATCGACGCCAATCCCGACCCGGATTCCAGGTCCACAATAGGCTGTAGCGGGCCTGGCGGCGCGCTTCCTTGGCGACGACGGGCACTATCGAGCAACCCGCCCAGGGCCTTGGGGCCGATCGGTTCGCCGGCCAAGTGCGGCACCAGCACCAGTGCCACGTCACCGATGGTGGCATCGAGGTCGTCGAGGACGGCACGCTGCTCACCGATGCGTTCGGCATACCAGTGGAAAGCCGGATGGTCGGGCAGACTGCGATACTCATAGTTCTCGTCTTGCACCAGAAGCTGATTGACGAGCAGCTCTTCGACCCGGACCCCCATGAGCGCCAACGACCCCAGCGTCCGGACCGCCTCAGCGGCGACCACCCGCTCCGGAGTCAGCACCAGGTGGGCACTGACCAGGGCACCGTCGGTCAGCAATGTGCTTAGCCGCTCGACGCTGGCGCGGATGCGCTCCAGCAGTTCCGCCAGCACGGCTGACCTGCCGTCGTCGGCGCCGATGGACAACCTGCGATGCCGCGGCCAGGCACGTTCGACGTACAGCCCGAAGGTGGCGGGTAGCGTCAACATCCGCAAGGCGTCCGCCGTCGAGGCGCAGTCGACCACAATCCGATCCCATCGTCGGGCTGCCGCAAGCTCGCCGACGGCGTGCAGCCCCAGCACCTCCTGGATCCCGGGCAGCGCGCAGAGTTCTTCGGGCGCAATGCTGCTCAACTCGGAGCCCGGAAATCTGCGGTCCAGGGTCTCGACCACGTGCAACCACCGGCCCTCGAGCAGGGCCAGGGTATCCAGCGCCAGCGCGTCGAGAAATCCGCCCCCGGCTTCGGGGTCGTAGGCGAGCACGCGAACAGGATCGCCCTGACCGGTAGGCGGGACCGCGATGCCCAGCACGTCGCCCAGCGAGTGCGCCTGGTCGGTGGATACCACCAACACTCGCTGGCCGGCCCCGGCATCACATACCGCGGTGGCGGACGCCAGAGTGGACTTTCCTACCCCGCCCTTGCCGACAAAGAGACTGATCCGGGCCTGAGCCGGCGTACCGGAATCACTCAGCCCTCGACTCGTTTCTTCAGATCCTTCAACGCGCCGTCTATCAACCTGCGTTCCGCCTTACGCTTGAGCATCCCGATCATGGGGACAGCAAGGTCGACGGCAAGCTCGTAGGTGACCTCAGTGCCAGAACCCTTGGGCGCCAAGCGATACGTGCCTTCGAGGGACTTTAGCAGCGAGCTGGATTCGAGAGTCCAGCTAAGCGATTGGCGGTCTTCCGGCCACTCGTAGGACATGATCAAGGTGTCTTTGAAGATGGCTGCGTCCATCAACATTCGCGCTCGTTTCGGGTAGCCCTCGTCGTCGGCCTCTAGGATCTCGACTTCCTTATACTCCGAAATCCATTGCGGGTAGGCTTCGATGTCGGCGATCGCCTTCATCACCTCGCCTGGATCCGCGTCGATGTAAATCGTCTGTGTCGTCTTGTCCGCCACCTGGCTACTTCCCTTTCCCCGCAAGCGGGTCGGCCCCGATCATCTGCGGGAGCTCCCGATCTCCCGGGGAGAAACGGTACTCCCTCGTGCCAACCTTGACCCGGTTAAGTTACCGGAGAAACCCCGATGGGGCGTGACCGTTCTAGCACTGTCTTGACCTCGAAGGCCATTTTTTTGCCCGCGACCCGTCGGTGGTGCGTCATTCTGGCCAGGTTCATCCGGGCCAGCTGCCAGGCTGCTACCCCGGTCGGTTCGGCGTGCAGGAAATAGTGCAGTAGCACCCCATCCATCGACGGTTCCAGCCAGATCTCCATGGTGCCGGTCAGGGCGCCGGTAACCGTCCACCTGATTCCCTTGTCGGCACGATCCTCGGTGACCTGTAGCCGTAGGTCAGGCCACCACCGACGCCAGCTGCATCGATCCGCGACCGCGGCTGAAACCCGCGCGGCGTCGGCTGCGACATAGGTCTCGTCAGCGATCTGGATGCTGTTCATCGCCTCAGCTTCACATACCCGAGGCCGTGGGCAAGCCGGACCCCGAAGGGCACCAACCAACGGACACGCGATATCGGTCTATTCCGCACCGGCATCAACCCCTCTAGGCTTGACGACAGCAAACCGGACCCGGAAGACGGCAACAGGTCAAGTGAGGTGTTGATCGTGCGTGAGATTAGCGTCCCCGCCCCATTCACTGTCGGCGAGCACGACAACGTCGCGGCCATGGTGTTCGAGCATGAACGTGACGATCCCGACTACGTCATCTATCAACGCCTGATCGACGGCGTCTGGACCGATGTCACGTGTGCGGAGGCAGCCAACCAGATTCGTGCCGCGGCTCTCGGTTTGATTTCACTGGGGGTGCAGGCCGGCGATCGGGTAGTCATCTTCTCTGCCACCCGCTACGAGTGGGCGATCCTCGATTTCGCGATTCTGGCTGTGGGTGCGGTCACCGTACCGACCTACGAGACCTCGTCAGCGGAGCAGGTGCGCTGGGTTTTACAAGACTCCGAAGCGGTGGTGTTGTTCGCCGAAACCGACTCACACGCGACAATGGTCGCCGAACTCTCCGGCAGCGTGCCCGCCCTGCGGGAGGTACTGCAGATCGCCGGTTCGGGTCCCAACGCGCTCGATCGGCTCACGGAGGCGGGCGCCTCGGTCGACCCGGCCGAGCTAACCGCCCGCCTCGCCGCACTACGGTCGACGGACCCGGCGACGCTTATCTACACCTCGGGCACCACCGGACGACCCAAGGGCTGCCAGTTGACCCAATCCAACCTGGTTCACGAGATTAAGGGCGCCAGGGCATATCACCCGACGCTGCTGCGCAAGGGTGAGCGGCTGCTGGTTTTCCTGCCGCTAGCTCATGTGCTGGCGCGCGCGATCAGTATGGCCGCCTTCCACTCCAAAGTCACCGTGGGATTCACCAGCGACATCAAGAATCTGCTGCCGATGTTGGCGGTGTTCAAGCCGACGGTGGTGGTGTCGGTGCCGAGGGTGTTCGAGAAGGTGTACAACACCGCCGAGCAGAACGCCGCCAACGCCGGCAAAGGGCGAATCTTCGCGATCGCCGCGCAGACCGCGGTCGACTGGAGCGAAGCTTGCGACCGCGGCGGACCGGGGCTGCTACTGCGCGCCAAGCACGCGGTGTTCGACCGGCTGGTCTACCGCAAGCTGCGTGCGGCACTGGGTGGCAACTGCCGCGCCGCCGTCTCCGGCGGCGCGCCGCTGGGTGCGCGGCTTGGTCACTTCTATCGCGGCGCCGGTCTCACCATCTACGAGGGATACGGCCTGAGCGGGACCAGTGGGGGCGTCGCCATCAGCCAGTTCAATGATCTAAAGATCGGAACTGTCGGAAAGCCGGTGCCCGGCAACAGTCTACGCATCGCCGACGATGGCGAGCTGCTGGTGCGCGGTGGCGTGGTATTCAGCGGCTACTGGCGCAACGAGCAGGCTACCACCGAGGCATTCACCGACGGCTGGTTCAAGACCGGTGATCTCGGTGCGGTGGACGAAGACGGGTTCTTGACGATCACCGGCCGCAAGAAAGAAATTATCGTCACCGCGGGCGGTAAAAATGTCGCCCCCGCTGTGCTGGAAGACCAGCTGCGGGCCCACCCACTGATCAGCCAGGCGGTGGTGGTTGGGGACGCCAAGCCCTTCATCGGCGCGTTAATCACCATCGACCCTGAGGCATTCGAGGGCTGGAAGCAACGCAACAGCAAGACAGCTGGCGCGTCGGTGGGCGATTTGGCCACCGACCCCGATCTGATTGCCGAGATCGACGCGGCCGTCAAACAGGCCAATCTTGCGGTGTCACATGCCGAGTCGATCCGCAAGTTCCGAATACTGCCCGTCGACTTCACCGAGGACACCGGCGAGCTGACCCCGACAATGAAGGTCAAACGCAAGGTGGTGGCCGAGAAGTTCGCTTCCGATATCGAGGCGATCTACAACAAGGAATAGCCGACTGTGCCCGGCTCCTCCCCGGCCCGCTCAACGGGCCGCATCGTCGCCGCGCAGAAAATCTGCTAGCTTGGCGGCCAGCGTGTCCCAACGCCACTGCGCCGTGACCCATTCTCGGCCGGCGGCGCCCATCGCGACGGCCCGATCCCGATCGATCAGCAACTCGGCCACGGCGTCGGCCACCCGGTCCACCGACCTACCGTCGACCACTAGCCCAGTCTTGTTGTGCTGCACCGTTTCCGGCGCTCCGCCAGAATTGCCGGCGATTACCGGCACGCCGGCGGCGGAGGCTTCGAGGAACACGATGCCCAAGCCCTCGACGTCCATCCCGGCGCCGCGGGTGCGGCATGGCATGGCGAACACGTCGGCCAGTGCGTGGTGGGCGGGAAGTTCGTCGGTTGCCACGCCGCCGGTGAACGTCACGTGGTCGGCCACCCCACAGTCGTGAGCCAGCTTGCGCAACGTCTCTAGATATGGACCGCCGCCGACAATCACCAACGCGGCTCCATCAACGCGACGCCGGATCGACGGGAGCGCCGTGACCAGGGTGTCCTGGCCTTTGCGCGGCACCAACCGCGACAGACACACTACCGTGGGCCGCTCGCCTAGCCGATAGCGCTTCCGCAACTCGGCGCGTGCGGCCGGATCGGGGCGGAACCGGTCGGTGTCCACTCCCGGCGGTAGGTATTCCAACGAAGCCGCGGGCCCGAACGCAGAAGCAAACCGGGACCGCGTGTAGCTGCTGACGAAAGTCACCACGTCGGTGCCGTCGCCGATGCGGCGTAGCACCGATCGAGCGACCGGAAGCATCGACCAGCCCACTTCGTGGCCGTGCGTGCTGGCCAACACCCGGCTAGCTCCAGCCAGCCGGGCACGCGGGGCCAGCAGGGCCAGCGGTGCGGCCGCACCGAACCAGACGGTTTCGATGTCGTGCTCGGCGATCAGCCGGCGCATCCGGACATCGACCGTTGGACCCGGCAGCATCACCGTGCTGGGATGGCGCACCACCCGGTAACCGGCAGCACGGGCTGCGTCGTCGAAGGCGTCGGCGCCTTTCCACTGCGGTGCATACACTGTCATCGCATGCGCTCGGGAGCCGACCAGCCGACCGACGAACTCCCCCAGATAGGACTGGATGCCCCCGCGTCGGGGTGGAAAGTCGTTAGTTACCAACAGGACCCGGCTCACCTGGGTCAGGCTAGCGGGTCCACCTTGCGTGAGCAGACGCAAAGTCGCCCAAAATCGCCGGTTTCCGGGTGATTTTGCGTCTGCTCGCGGCGGAAGCTAGCCCATTAGCCACCGCTGCCAGCGCGCGAGCAGGCCAGCGGCGTCAATGCCGAGGACGTCGTGGGCGGCGGTAGCCAGGTCGAAGTGTCCGACACCACAAGTGGCCAGATAAAGCTCACGCAGCTTGGCGGTACCGTAGGCGGCCGCGACGAACCGAGCGAACCACCACGCGCGGTCATATGCCAGCGAGCGCTGTGGCCCCGGAGTGTCCAGGTCGGTGTCCGACGGTAACGACAGCGCCACAGACACCGCATCCGCGGGCGGCGGGGTCTTGGGCCTGGCAACGAAATCGGCCACCCCCTCGGCCAGCCATCGAGGTGCATCCAGGGCCGTGTCGGCCCGGGCCGCATAGTGAAAAAGCTCGTGGCCCAACACTATTCGTAGCGCCGCTGGGCTCATGTGTGCCGCGCCCGGCGCGAACACAATCCGTTGGCCGACCACCGTGCGACGAGCAGGATCGACACGGTCGACCACCGTGATCGCGGCGATGTCCGCCCATTGCGACGCCAAACCCCCGCCTGCGGCGGCATGAAACTGCTCGTCGCTACCGGCGGCAACCACAAAGATGTCGTGCGACCAATCGGTGCCCCAGAATGCCACCACCTCGTCGACCGCGGCGTCGATGCCCGCCGCGATGCGCGACAGCAAGCGGTCGGTGGCCGCGCCACCAAGGCTGAGCAGCCGCACCGTGCGGTCGTCGGCGACCCGCAGCGCGACAAACCCATCGGCTGGCGCGACCACCTGTGCCGGTGCTGCAGGTCCATCGCGCACCGGATTACCAGACAGGGCCGCCGCGCCAATCAGCTCCGCAACAAACAGACAGGCCAGCAAGATCCGAGGGCAAAGCCGCCGCGCGACGAGCCGGTCAGTAACGGCGGGCGTCGTAGATCGGCCCCGACGAGTCCATCGGCACCACCCGCACCGGAACACCGTAGGTGGAGGAATGAACCATAAGACCATCACCGATGTAGATGCCTGCGTGTGACGCGTCGGAATAGAAGGTCAACACGTCGCCGGGCTGCAGATCCGACAACGCGACCGGCTGACCACCGTGAGCCAGCGCCTGGCTGGAGTGCGGTAACGCGATACCAGCCTGCTGGAACGCCCACATCACCAAGCCTGAGCAGTCGAACCCGCCGGGCGCGGCACCACCCCACGCGTAGGGCGCGCCGACCTGCGTCAACGCCGCTTGGACAACGGCCGTACGGTCGCCGCCAGCGCCGTCGGGCTGCACGAAAGGCAATCCGGGCATCCCACCAGGCGGCGGCGCCACGCCAGGCGCCGGGCCGTCGCCAGGCGGCGCACCGGGCGGCAACGCCGCAGGTGGGGCCCCGGGGGCGATCGCAGCAACCGCCGGGACCGGTCCTGGATCAGCGAGGGCCGTGCGCTCCTCCGGCGTCAACGCGACGTATTGCGACTTGACGACGGCAATCTGCACCTGCAGCTGGCTCTGTTTGTGCTGCAGATTCGCTCGTACCGCGGCAGCTTGCTCGGCCGCGGACCTGGCATCGGCCGCCGATTTGGCTGCAGCCTGCTCGGCCTTGACGGCCTGTTCTCCAGCGGCCTTGAAACGGGCCATCTGCGTGGACATTTGATGCGCCATCACCCGCTGTACCGATAGCCGATCGATCAACAGTTGCGGGGACTCCGCCGTCAGGATCGCATCCATGCCGTGGGTACGACCACCCATGTAGGTAGCGGCCGCGACCTTGTTCACCGCCGTCTGAAAAGTCGCCAAGCGTGCTCTCGCAGCATCCAAGGCCGTTCTGTTGTCCGCAAGCTTCTGGTCGGCGGCCCGCTGGGCAGCGAGCTTTTCGTTGAGATCCAGCTGCGCACTGTGCAGCGCCTCGGTGGTCTGCTCGGCCTGCCGGGATAACTCGTTGAGCTTGGCCAGCGCGTCGTCGGCCGGATCAGCCAGCACATTCGCGGCCAGGACGCCGGAGGAGACGGTGAAGCTCGCAAAGAAACCTATGGCGGACCGCATGATTACACGCGCGATCAACCACCTCTGGTCGAGCCTCAAAATTTGCTTCCTTAAACGGGCCATCGACGGATGACGTCGAGCTGGTTTAGGTCTCAAACAGGTTACGAAACGATCTCGGAATTGTCCAAAAGGGGAAGTTAAGAAAATGGATAGATTTCTACCATTTCGCTGTGGACGATCGTACTTCTGCTATAGGGCTCCAGGGGCATCGACACGCAACGACCTTACGCGACACCGGATCCGCGCTGGCGGCGGACCGGCACCAGGCGCAACCGAGGGGCCAATCCGACATCGGCGAGCACTTCCAACGCAGCACGCTCGTCATGCGACAGGCTTTCCGGTACCCCGATGAGCACGCTGACCACACAGTCGCGGCATCCAGATCCGCGCGCCGCGCAATCGTCACAGTCGATTACCACCGGCGCCCCCGGCCCGGGGGCTGTGCCGCCGCTAGTGTCTGGTCCGCTGCGTGCCATGGGGTCGTTCCTCTCGGCTTGGCTCATGAGGTCGTCCGAACGCTAATCGCGAGCACCGACATCCGTTGCCGCCGCGTGCGCGCTCGGCGTAGGGAGCGTTTGCGTGTCAGTGCAGGGGCCTAACGTCGCGGCCATGGGTGCAACCGGTGGGACTCAGCTGAGTTTCGCCGACCTGGCACACGCCCAGGGGGCAGCCTGGACCCCAGCCGACGAGATGTCCCTGCGCGAGACCACCTTCGTCGTGGTCGACCTGGAAACCACAGGTGGGCGCACGACGGGTAACGACGCAACACCGCCGGACGCGATCACCGAAATCGGGGCGGTCAAGGTATGCGGCGGCGCGGTGCTCGGTGAATTCGCCACCCTGGTAAACCCGCAACACAGCATTCCGCCCCAGATCGTGCGGCTCACCGGTATCACTACGGCGATGGTGGGTAATGCCCCGACGATCGACGCCGTCCTGCCGATGTTCTTCGAGTTCGCCGGCGACTCGGTGCTCGTGGCCCACAACGCTGGGTTCGATATCGGATTCCTGCGCGCCGCCGCGAGGCGGTGCGATATCACCTGGCCCCAACCACAGGTGTTGTGCACGATGCGGCTGGCCCGGCGGGTGCTGAGCCGAGACGAAGCCCCTAGCGTGCGTCTGGCCGCGCTAGCGCGGCTGTTCGCCGTCGCCAGCAACCCCACCCACCGCGCCCTCGACGACGCTCGCGCCACCGTCGACGTGCTGCACGCACTCATCGAGCGAGTGGGCAACCAGGGCGTGCACACCTATGCCGAGCTGCGCTCGTATCTGCCCAACGTGACCCAGGCGCAGCGCTGCAAACGGGTACTGGCGGAAACACTGCCGCACCGGCCGGGGGTGTACCTGTTCCGCGGACCGTCGGGCGAGGTGCTCTATGTCGGCACCGCGGCGGACTTGCGCCGCCGGGTAAGCCAGTACTTCAACGGCACCGACCGCCGCAAGCGGATGACGGAGATGGTCATGCTGGCCAGCTCGATCGATCATGTCGAATGCGCGCACCCCCTGGAGGCCGGTGTCCGTGAGCTGCGGATGCTGTCGACGCATGCCCCGCCGTATAACCGCAGGTCGAAGTTCCCATACCGGTGGTGGTGGGTGGCGCTCACCGATGAAGCATTTCCACGCCTGTCGGTCATCCGGGCCCCGCGACACGACCGCGTCGTCGGCCCGTTCCGATCCCGCTCCAAGGCCGCCGAGACGGCAGCGCTGCTGGCACGCTGCACGGGACTGCGAACCTGCACCACTCGGCTGACACGTTCCGCCCGGCACGGACCCGCCTGCCCCGAGCTGGAAGTGTCGGCCTGCCCGGCCGCCCGCGACGTCACGGCCGCGCAATACGCCGAGGCGGTACTGCGCGCGGCGGCCTTGATCGGCGGATTGGACAACGCCGCGCTGGCCGCGGCCGTTCAACAGGTCACTGAGCTCGCCGAGCGCCGTCGCTATGAGAGCGCTGCCCGACTGCGTGACCACCTCGCCACCGCCATCGAGGCGTTGTGGCATGGCCAACGATTGCGAGCACTGGCCGCGCTGCCCGAGTTGATCGCCGCCAAGCCGGACGGCCCCAGGGAGGGCGGCTACCAACTGGCCGTCATTCGCCACGGCCAACTCGCCGCTGCCGGCAGGGCACCGCGCGGGGTTCCTCCGATGCCTGTGGTCGACGCCATCCGCCGCGGCGCTCAGGCGATCCTGCCTACGCCGGCACCGCTCGGCGGGGCACTGGTGGAGGAGATCGCGCTCATCGCCCGCTGGCTGGCCGAGCCGGGAGTGCGCATCGTCGGGGTCTCGAACGACGCCGCAGGGTTGGCCTCCCCAGTGCGCTCGGCCGGCCCGTGGGCAGCGTGGGCGGCAACGGCGCGCTCGGCCCAGTTGGCCGGCGAGCAGCTCAGCAGAGGTTGGCAGTCAGATCTGCCGACCGAACCGCACCCATCGCGCGAGCAACTGTTCGGCCGCACCGGTGTCGATTGCCGCACTGGCCCGCCGCAACCCCTCCTCCCAGGCCGGCAGCCATTCAGCACGGCTGGATAATCCGGCGTGGGCGACGATCGCACCGGCGGCGTTGAGCACCACAGCGTCCCGGACCGGGCCCCTGGCACCGCCCAACACCGCGCGCACCGCGGCCGCGTTGGCTTGCGCATCGCCTCCAGCCAGCTGGTCAAGCTGGGCGCGCGCAAACCCGAATCCGGCGGGATCAAACGTCAACTTATCCACGCTGCCCGCCGCAACGCGCCAGATCGTGCTCGTGGTGGTGGTGGTCAACTCGTCCAGCCCATCGTCGCCGTGTACCACCAGCACACTGGACCGGCGCGCAGCAAACACCCCGGCCATCACTTCGGCGAGGTCGGCGAACGCGCATCCGATCAGTCCAGCCCGGGGCCGGGCCGGATTGGTCAGCGGCCCGAGAAGATTGAACACGGTGGGCACACCGATCTCGCGGCGTACCGCGGCCGCGTGCCGGTAGGAGGGATGGAACCGCGGCGCGAAGCAGAACCCGATCCCAACCTCCGCGAGGCTGCGCGCGACCAGGTCGGGTCCCAGGTCGATGCGCACCCCCAGCGCCTCCAGCGTGTCGGCGCCACCGGACAACGAGGACGCCGCTCGGTTGCCGTGCTTGACCACCGGCACACCCGCAGCCGCCACCACAATCGCCGCCATGGTGGATAGGTTCACCGTGTTGACTCCGTCGCCACCGGTGCCGACGACGTCGACGGCGTCGTCGGGGACCGTATCGGCGGGCAACGGATGCGCGTGGCTGAGCATGACGCCAGCGAGCTCACCGACTTCGTCGGCGGTCGGAGCCTTCATCGTCATCGCCACCGCGAAGGCGGCGATCTGCGCCGGCCGCGCATTGCCGGTCATGATCTGGTCCATGGCCCAGGCAGCCTGGCCCCGCGCCAGATCGCGGTTGTCGGTCAACCGCCCCAAAATCTGCGGCCAGGACGGCACCGATGCGGCTTCTGCTTTCGGCGAGCCCCCGCGAGATCCCCCCGAAGAACCCTCAGCTGACAGCGCCACGCGCTGATGGTCCCATGAGGATCAACCAACCCCAACCGCGCCCTGAACACGTCGACGACTTGCGCTAACCAAACGGCCGGGCGACACGCGGAACTGACTTACCGAAATTTCCGACCCGGGTAGAGTTCGACAACTACAAAGCGTCATACTTGCGGATGTGACGAGTGCTGTTGGGACCTCGGGTACTGCCATCACATCGCGCGTGCATTCGCTGAATCGGCCCAACATGGTCAGTGTCGGCACCATAGTGTGGCTATCCAGTGAATTAATGTTCTTTGCTGGGCTGTTCGCGTTCTATTTCTCGGCACGAGCTCAGGCCGGCGGGAATTGGCCGCCGCCACCGACAGAACTGAATCTGTACCAGGCCGTCCCGGTCACGCTGGTCCTGATTGCCTCGTCGTTCACCTGCCAGATGGGCGTGTTCGCGGCCGAACGCGGCGACATCTTCGGGCTGCGCCGCTGGTATGTGATCACATTCCTGATGGGCCTGTTCTTCGTTCTGGGCCAGGCCTACGAGTATCGCAACCTGATGTCGCACGGGACGAGCATCCCCAGCAGCGCATACGGCAGCGTGTTCTATCTGGCCACCGGATTCCATGGACTGCACGTCACCGGCGGCCTCATCGCCTTCATCTTCCTGCTGGTACGCACTGGGATGAGCAAATTTACTCCGGCGCAGGCCACAGCCAGCATCGTCGTCTCTTACTACTGGCATTTCGTCGACATCGTGTGGATCGCGCTATTCACCGTGATCTATTTCATCCGATGAGCCGGCGTCCGACGAACATCCCACGAACAGGAGTGCTCGGTTGACGAAACTGGGGTTCACCCGATCCGGTGGCAGTAAGAGTGGTCGCACGCGACGGCGCCTGCGCCGCCGATTGTCCGGCGGAGTGTTGCTGCTGATAGCGCTGACCATCGCCGGTGGATTGGCAGCTGTGCTGACCCCTACCCCACAGGTGGCCGTCGCCGACGAATCCTCCTCGGCGTTGCTGCGCACCGGCAAACAACTTTTCGACACCTCGTGTGTGTCCTGCCATGGCGCCAACCTGCAGGGCGTGCCCGACCACGGGCCGAGTCTGATCGGGGTCGGCGAGGCCGCCGTCTACTTCCAGGTGTCGACCGGCCGGATGCCGGCCATGCGCGGCGAGGCACAGGCGCCGCGCAAAGATCCGATCTTCGACGAAGCACAGATCGACGCGATCGGCGCCTACGTGCAAGCCAATGGCGGTGGGCCGACGGTGGTACGTAACCCCGATGGCAGCATTGCAACGCAGTCGCTACGTGGCAACGACCTGGGCCGCGGCGGCGACTTGTTCCGGCTCAACTGCGCCTCGTGTCACAACTTCACCGGCAAGGGCGGAGCATTGTCGTCCGGCAAATACGCACCCGACCTTGCGCCCGCCAATGAACAGCAAATCCTCACCGCGATGCTGACGGGTCCACAGAACATGCCGAAGTTCTCCAACCGCCAGCTCTCCTTCGAAGCGAAAAAGGACATCATTGCCTACGTGAAGGTCGCCACCGAGGCGCGGCAGCCCGGTGGTTACCTACTCGGCGGATTCGGACCCGCACCCGAAGGCATGGCCATGTGGATCATCGGAATGGTCGCCGCGATCGGGCTGGCACTGTGGATTGGGGCGCGATCATGAGCCGCGCCGACGACGATGCAGTGGGGGTACCACCCACTTGCGGGGGACGAAGCGATGAGGAGGAGCGGCGCATAGTGCCCGGACCTAACCCGCAAGACGGGGCCAAAGACGGGGCTAAGGCAACCGCCGTCCCCCGTGAACCGGACGAAGCCGCGCTGGCCGCGATGTCCAACCAGGAGCTGCTCGCATTGGGCGGCAAGCTGGATGGTGTCCGGATCGCCTACAAAGAGCCCCGCTGGCCGGTCGAGGGCACCAAAGCCGAGAAGCGCGCCGAGCGTTCAGTGGCGGTGTGGCTTTTGCTAGGTGGCGTGTTCGGACTGGCGCTGTTGCTGATCTTCCTGTTCTGGCCGTGGGAGTTCAAGGCGGCGGATGGCGAAAGCGACTTCATCTACTCGCTGACTACCCCGCTCTACGGCCTGACTTTCGGATTGTCCATCCTGTCGATCGCCATCGGCGCCGTGTTGTATCAGAAAAGGTTTATTCCCGAAGAGATTTCAATCCAGGAACGTCACGATGGCGCTTCGCGGGAGATCGACCGCAAGACGGTGGTGGCGAACCTGACCGACGCGTTCGAGGGCTCGACGATCCGACGGCGCAAGCTGATCGGGCTGTCCTTCGGCGTGGGCATGGGTGCGTTCGGGCTAGGCACCTTGGTCGCGTTTGCTGGTGGCCTCATCAAGAACCCCTGGAAGCCGGTTGTCCCCACCGCCGAGGGCAAAAAGGCGGTGCTCTGGACGTCGGGTTGGACCCCCCGCTACCAGGGCGAGACGATCTATCTGGCGCGCGCCACCGGCACGGAGGACGGACCACCGTTCATCAAAATGCGCCCGGAGGATATGGACGCCGGTGGAATGGAGACCGTTTTTCCCTGGCGGGAGTCCGACGGCGACGGCACCACCGTCGAATCACACCATAAGCTGCAGGAAATCGCGATGGGTATCCGTAACCCGGTGATGCTCATCCGGATCAAACCCAGTGACCTGGGCCGCGTGGTCAAGCGCAAGGGCCAGGAGAGTTTCAACTTCGGCGAATTCTTCGCGTTCACCAAGGTCTGCTCTCATTTGGGTTGCCCGTCATCGCTGTACGAGCAGCAGAGCTACCGAATCCTGTGCCCTTGTCACCAGTCGCAGTTCGACGCATTGCATTTCGCTAAGCCGATCTTCGGTCCAGCGGCCCGCGCCTTGGCGCAACTGCCGATCACGATCGACACGGACGGGTATCTGGTCGCCAACGGTGACTTTGTCGAGCCCGTCGGACCAGCATTCTGGGAGCGAACAACAACATGAGTCCGAAACTGAGTCCGCCGAACATTGGTGAGGTCCTGGCCCGCCAAGCCGAAGACATCGACACCCGGTATCACCCCTCGGCGGCGCTGCGTCGTCAGCTCAACAAGGTCTTCCCGACCCACTGGTCGTTCTTGCTCGGCGAGATCGCTCTGTACAGCTTCGTGGTCCTGCTGATCACCGGCGTGTATTTGACGCTGTTTTTCGATCCGTCCATGGTCGACGTCACCTACAACGGTGTCTATCAACCGCTGCGGGGCGTCGAGATGTCGCGTGCCTACCAGTCCGCGCTGGACATTTCCTTCGAGGTGCGCGGTGGCCTGTTCGTGCGCCAGATCCATCACTGGGCCGCTTTGATGTTCGCGGCGGCAATCATGGTGCACCTGGCACGCATCTTTTTCACCGGAGCGTTCCGGCGGCCCCGCGAGACCAACTGGGTGATCGGTTCGCTGTTGTTGATCCTGGCGATGTTCGAGGGCTATTTCGGCTACTCACTGCCTGACGACCTGCTGTCGGGACTCGGTCTGCGCGCGGCACTCTCGTCGATCACGCTGGGTATGCCGGTAATCGGGACCTGGCTGCACTGGGCGCTGTTTGGCGGTGACTTCCCCGGCACCATCTTGATCCCCAGGCTCTACGCCCTGCACATTTTACTGTTGCCGGGGATCATCTTGGCGCTGATCGGGCTGCATCTGGCGTTGGTGTGGTTCCAGAAGCACACCCAGTTCCCCGGCCCGGGCCGCACCGAGCACAACGTCGTCGGCGTGCGGGTGATGCCGGTGTTCGCGTTCAAGTCCGGCGCATTTTTCGCGGCTATCGTCGGTGTTCTGGGCCTGATGGGCGGCCTGCTGCAGATCAACCCGATCTGGAATCTGGGGCCCTACAAGCCATCACAGGTGTCGGCGGGCTCGCAGCCAGACTTCTACATGATGTGGACCGAGGGTCTGGCCCGGATCTGGCCGCCGTGGGAGTTCTACTTCTGGCATCACACCATTCCCGCCCCGGTCTGGGTCGCCGTGATCATGGGCCTGGTTTTCGTCCTGCTACCCGCCTACCCATTCCTGGAGAAGCGGTTTACCGGCGACTACGCGCATCACAACCTGTTGCAGCGGCCACGGGACGTTCCGGTGCGCACCGCGATCGGCGCCATGGCGATCGCCTTCTATATGGTGCTCACTCTCGCGGCGATGAACGACATCATCGCGTTGAAGTTCCATATTTCGCTGAATGCAACCACGTGGATTGGCCGCATCGGCATGGTGATTCTGCCGCCGTTCGTCTACTTCATCACATATCGGTGGTGTATCGGATTGCAGCGCAGCGATCGGTCGGTGCTCGAGCACGGCGTCGAGACCGGCATCATCAAGCGGCTGCCCCATGGCGCCTACATCGAGCTGCATCAGCCCCTCGGCCCGGTCGACGAGCATGGCCACCCGATACCGCTTCAGTATCAGGGAGCGCCGCTGCCCAAGCGAATGAACAAGCTGGGCTCGGCCGGATCGCCGGGTAGTGGCAGTTTTCTGTTCGCCGACTCCGCGGCAGAGGATGCGGCGCTGCGCGAGGCAGGGCACGCCGCCGAACAACGTGCCCTTGCCGCACTGCGCGAACACCAGGACAGCATCATGGGTTCGCCAGACGGCGAGCACTAGCCCGGCGACGACCCGGGTCGGCACGACCCGGGAAGGAACCGGGCAAATCAAGCACAGCCCGGCGACGACCCGGGTCGGCACGACCCGGGAAGGAACCGGGCAAATCAAGCACAGCCCGGCGACGACCCGGGTCGGCACGACCCGGGAAGGAACCGGGCAAATCAAGCACAGCCCGGCGACGACCCGGGTCGGCACGACCCGGGAAGGAACCGGGCAAATCAAGCACAGCCCGGCTAACTGGACTGGGGCGCCACCACCCGGCGCAGCTGCCGAGCGTATAGCCACTCGATCACCGGCATGCCCGCGGTGACCACCCCGGCCAACCCGTAGCTGATCCAAGATGGCCCGTCGTGACCGACCGCCATGAGGTAGGTCGCCGCCGCCACGGCAATCAACGCAATGCCAATCGCACTGGTCAACACGACTGTCCCGCGCAACCAGATCCGGTCCACCGCCTCACTGGACCACTCGGCGGCCACCTCGAATGCATCCGCGTGCTGTACGGGTGCCGACTCGGCCACAGCGCGTTTCGCCGGATGCCCGGATCCGATCGATCGCCCGCCCCGCACGGATGCACCCGTCGGCCTCGTCGCGGGCTCGGCCTCAGCCATGCGGCGAGCTCGCAACAGCACCGGTATCGCGCCCACGATGACCAGTGCGGAGACCACAATTACGGCGTACAGCACCCACGTGGTGTGCGGGTTTCCGGCCATCTCGTGGAAGCCCCTACCCAGGTCCATCAGGGCGACAGCGGCGGCCACCGACACGCCGGTGAACACCAGCCACACCGCGGCACATGCCCCAACCAGGATGCGATCGATGACGTCCGGCGAGATTACATCCGGCCCACGCCGGTATGCGGAATATCTGCTCACCATCAGCAGCTCGTTTGCGGTCCATCGTTGGAGTTCGATGAGAGCACCGTTCCGTCGCTCGTGGTGATCGAGCAGTTGAGTTTGCTGACCCGGAAAAGGCTGGAGGCCTCCACCGAGCCAACGTCGGATTGCGAGATCGGGGTGACCGTCATGGACCACGGGATGTACACATTGTGCTGTGTCCGTCGGCGCCCGGCGGCATCGACGTAAGTCACCGAGATAATGTCACCCGGCGCCTTGGTACCGGTCACCGAATAGGTGACTTGCCGCGGACCGGTCGGCGTGGTGGTCGTGGGCGGCGGTGCCGCCGCCGTTGTGGTGGTCGCCGGCGGCGGCGCCGTGGTTGTCGCCGGTGGGGGCGGTGGTGGCGGCGTCACAGTGACCGTCTGTGTCTCCGTCGCTGTCGGGATCTCGGTGGTGGGCGGTGGGGCTGGTGGCGGCGGTGGCGGCGCCGGCTTGGTGGTCGTGATTTCGTCCTGCACGGGCGGTGCAGAGGACGTAGTGTCGCCGGTGGCGAGTTTGCTGGTATGTGGTCGCGTGACGAGCAACGACACCGAAACCACGAGCGCAACGGCGGCAATTATGGCGGCGACACCGACCACCCACGGCCAGCGCGGAGCGGCCAGTTCGTCGTCCAGGTCGGACGACTCCTCATAGTCGTCGTAGTCATAGAGCCTGAGATCGGCTGGCACATACGGGCCGCCGGTGACGTGCTCGGATTCCGGGGCAGAGTATGCCCGAGAATATGCGTCGGTCTCGCCCGTCTGGTCACTGGGCAGTTTGTCGCCGCCCCCGGCGACGGGCGGCAAGTGGTTGCCGGAAGCCCGTTCGTCGCCCGTGTCGCTGACGGGTTCCGATTCGGGTTCGTCAGGTTCCCGTCCCGGGGGATTCGGCCCGCTCATGTTTGCCTACCCTGTCCAACTGCCTCACCAACACGCGTGGCTTTCCGCCTGCATCCTTGCCCGCGCGCTCGGCGCATTCTTCATTGGTGCCACGGAAACCCTACCCAACCGGGCAGGACCGAGAAGTCTGGGCAACCGTGCTACTGGTCAACTGATGCCCTGATTGTGACCTTCCCGGCGCCGGATCAGTGCTTCTCAGGACCGACGTAATATTCGAAGACCAATCCGGCCGCCGAGGCGAGGATGAATGCCACACCGGCGGCGATCAGCCACGGGAGCCACAACGCGATGCCGACCGCTGCCACCGAGCCGGACAACGCGACCATGATCGGCCACCAGCTATGCGGACTGAAGAATCCAAGTTCTCCTGCGCCGTCGCTGATTTCAGCGCCTTCGTAGTCCTCGGGCCGGGAATCTAACCGGCGGGCCACAAACCGGAAGAAGGTGGCGACGATCAACGCCATGCCGCCGGTAAGCGCCAGCGCAGTGGTGCCAGCCCACTCGACACCACCGGTGGCGAACATCGAGGTCAACACGCCGTACAGCACCGCCGTCACCACGAAGAACGCGGCGACAAACTCAAACAGTCGGGCTTCGATATGCATGAGCGTCCTAACCTACGGGCTGCGGGGCCAATTCACCGCGGCGAGTATCAAACGGGTGGGTGGTCACCGCAAGGGGCGGCTGGTTGATCGCCCGCAGGGCCTCGGCGTTTGTCTTCCCGTCGATGCGTTGCTGCAGGTAGGCCTTGAAATCGTTGGGGGTCACGACGCGGACCTCGAAGTTCATCATCGAGTGATACGTGCCACACATCTCGGCGCAGTGGCCCACGAATGCTCCGGTCTTGGTGATTTCTTCGATCTGGAAGACGTTGACCGAGTTGTTTGCCACCGGGTTAGGCATCACGTCACGCTTGAACAAGAACTCCGGCACCCAGAATGCGTGTATCACATCGGCTGAGGCCATTTGGAATTCGATACGCTTGCCGGACGGCAGCACCAGCACCGGAATTTCGGTGCTGGTGCCCAACGTCTCGACCTTGTCGAAATTCAGGTAGGTCCGGTCCTCGGTGTTGAGCCCGCGCACCGGCCCGACCAGCTCTTCGCCGTACTTGTCCTTGCCCTCTGGCTTGGAAACCATGGCGCGCTTGCGCTCCGGATCGGCACCATCATAGGTCAGTGTGCCGTCTTTGAAGTTCACCCTTTGATAGCCAAACTTCCAATTCCACTGGAAAGACGTGATATCAATCACGACCTCGGGATCCTTGGCTATCTGCAGCATCTTCTCCTGCACCACGACGGTGAAATAAAACAGCACCGAGATGATGAGGAACGGTATGACGGTGAGAACCAGCTCTAGCGGCATGTTGTAGCCGAACTGGCGGGGCAACTCAGTGTCGGTGTTCTTCTTCCGGTGAAATACCGCGGACCAGAAGATGAGACCCCACACGATTACCCCAACCGCCAGGGAGGCGATCACCGCCCCGATCCACAGTTCTCGATTGAGGTGTGCCTCCGGGGTAATGCCCTCCGGCCAACCGATGCCCAGGGCTTCCGACCAGCTGCATCCACTGACGGTGACGGCCAATGCCCCCAGCATTGCTGCGAGCGCCAGCTGTCGAAGACCACGGGCAGGCCCTCCGGAGCCGCGCTGAGGCCTGCACTGCGACAAGCGTTGCAAACGACCTGGCCCGCGAGGTGTCACTGTTGGCGCCTCCTGTATCACAAGCTGGGCCGACTGGGATAGCACCGGCTGCGGCGAGAACCATCGGCTAACTCAGACATCGAATACTACGCAGCGTAGACCACGCCGCCCGCGCGGGCGACGATGCGGGCCGAAACGGCCCGCTGAGGAGCCGCGCCATCAGCCCCGCGGGCGACTGCCTGGTCGTCGCGACCCGCCGGACGAGGCATCCACAAGAGTCGCCAAGTGGGGCATACTGGGGCGCCGTGTGTGGACTGCTGGCCTTCGTCGCGGCCCCGGCCGGTGCTGCGGGGCCCGAAGGTGCCGACGCTGCCAGCGCCATCGCCCGCGCATCGCATTTGATGCGCCACCGCGGGCCCGATGAATCGGGCACCTGGCACGCCGTCGATGGCGCCTCCGGAGGCGTCGTGTTCGGGTTCAACCGACTGTCCATCATCGACATCGCGCACTCGCATCAGCCGCTGCGGTGGGGGCCGCCGGAGGCTCCGGACCGCTACGTGCTGGTGTTCAACGGCGAGATCTACAACTACTTGGAGCTGCGTGACGAGCTGCGCACCCAGCACGGCGCTGTGTTCGCCACCGACGGCGACGGTGAGGCGATCCTCGCCGGCTATCACCACTGGGGCACCGAGGTGCTGCAGCGGTTGCGCGGCATGTTCGCATTCGCGCTGTGGGACACCGTCACCCGCGAATTGTTCTGCGCGCGAGATCCGTTCGGCATCAAGCCGTTGTTTATCGCCACCGGAGCCGGCGGCACGGCGGTGGCCAGTGAGAAGAAATGCCTGCTGGACCTCGTCGAGTTGGTGGGGTTCGACACCGAGATCGACCATCGGGCGTTGCAGCACTACACCGTCCTGCAGTACGTGCCGGAACCCGAGACACTGCACCGTGGGGTACGTCGGCTGGAATCAGGCTGCTTCGCCCGGATCCGTGCCGACCAGCTCGCGCCGGTGATCACCCGTTATTTCGTGCCGCGATTTGCGGCCAGTCCGATCACCAACGACAACGACCAGGCCCGCTATGACGAGATCACGGCAGTGCTTGAGGACTCGGTGGCCAAGCATATGCGCGCCGATGTCACCGTCGGCGCGTTTCTGTCCGGGGGTATCGACTCCACGGCCATCGCGGCGCTGGCCATCCGGCACAATCCGCGGCTGATCACCTTCACCACCGGTTTCGAGCGCGAGGGCTTCTCCGAGATCGACGTCGCGGTGGCTTCGGCAGAGGCCATCGGTGCCCGTCACATCGCCAAGGTGGTCAGCGCCGACGAGTTCGTCGCCGCCCTGCCCGAGATCGTCTGGTACCTCGACGAGCCGGTCGCTGACCCAGCGCTGGTACCGTTGTTCTTCGTCGCCCGCGAGGCCCGAAAGCACGTCAAAGTGGTGTTGTCGGGCGAAGGCGCCGACGAACTGTTCGGCGGCTACACAATCTATCGAGAACCGCTGTCGTTGAGGCCGTTTGACTACCTGCCCAAGCCACTGCGCCGGTCGATGGGAAAAGTTTCCAAGCCACTGCCGGAGGGCATGCGCGGCAAGAGTCTGCTGCACCGCGGATCGCTGACACTCGAAGAGCGCTACTACGGCAATGCCCGCAGTTTCTCCGGCGCGCAGCTGCGCGAAGTACTGCCCGGGTTCCGGCCGGACTGGACCCACACAGATGTCACGGCGCCGGTCTACGCCGAATCGGCCGGCTGGGATCCGGTGGCGCGAATGCAGCACATCGACCTGTTCACCTGGCTGCGCGGCGACATTCTGGTCAAGGCCGACAAGATAACGATGGCCAACTCCCTGGAGCTGCGGGTGCCGTTCCTGGACCCGGAGGTTTTCGCGGTGGCCTCCCGGTTGCCGGCGGGCGCCAAGATCACCCGTACCACCACCAAGTACGCGCTGCGGCGCGCGCTGGAGCCTATTGTGCCCGCACACGTGCTGCACCGGCCCAAGCTCGGGTTCCCGGTCCCGATCCGGCATTGGCTGCGTGCCGGCGAGCTGCTGGAGTGGGCGTATGCGACGGTGGGCTCGTCGCAGGCCGGTCACTTGGTTGACATCGCCGCCGTGTATCGCATGCTCGACGAGCACCGGTGCGGCAGCAGCGACCACAGCCGCCGGCTGTGGACCATGCTGATCTTTATGCTGTGGCACGCGATCTTCGTCGAGCACAGCGTGGTGCCCCAGATCAGCGAGCCGCAGTACCCCGTCCAGTTGTAACCGCCCCTTCGCGAGCAGACGCGGAATCGCATCGGCGGGGCCCACACGGTGCGATTCCGCGTCTGCTCGGCGGTGCCGCGGCTAGGCCAAGCCGCGGCTAGGCCAGCACGGCGACGATCTCGGCGGCCGCGTGCTCGCCGTAAGCACCAGCCAGCCTGCTGGCCGCGGCCTCGTAGTCCCACTGCCACTCCTGAGTTCCGGTCGACTCCAGCACCAGCACGGCAACCAGCGAGCCCAGCTGCGCCGAACGCTCCAGGCCTAGTCCGGCACTGCGGCCAGTCAGGAAACCGGCGCGGAACGCGTCGCCGACGCCGGTGGGGTCGGTCTGGCTGGTTTCGGGGACCACGCCGACGTGGATGGTGGTGCCGTCAGGTTCTACCAAATCGACACCCTTAGGACCCAATGTGGTCACCCGCAGGTCGATCTGCGCCATCACATCGGCCTCTGACCAGCCGGTCTTGGACAGCAGCAGATCCCATTCGTAGTCGTTGGTGAACAAGTAAGCAGCACCGTTGACGAGCCTGCGAATTTCCTCACCCGACAGCCTCGCCAGCTGCTGAGACGGATCGGCGGCGAAGGCCAGCCCCAGCTTGCGACACTCCTCGGTGTGCAAGAACATCGCCTCGGGGTCGTTGGCGCCGATGATCACCAACTCCGGCTTGCCGATGGCCGACACCACGTCGGCAAGCTTGATGTTACGTGCCTCCGACATAGCCCCGGGGTAGAACGATGCGATCTGGGCCATGTCGACATCGGTGGTACAGGTAAACCGCGCCGTGTGCGCGGTCTCGGAGATCAGAACGTGGTCGCAGTTGACACCGCGGGCTTTCAGCCAGTCGCGATAATCGGCGAAGTCGGCGCCTGCCGCCCCAACTAGCGCGACCTCGCCACCTAGCACACCGATGGCGAAGGCCATGTTTCCGGCCACGCCGCCGCGGTGCATCACCAAGTCATCGACTAGGAAGCTAAGCGACACCTTGTGCAGGTGTTCGGGCAGTAGCTGCTCGGAAAATCGGCCTGGAAACCGCATCAAATGGTCGGTCGCAATCGAACCGGTTACCGCGATCGTCACAAAATCTCCGTCCTTCGTTCCTAAGGTTGCCTAGTCTTTCAACATTATCGGCGCCGCGGCCCGCCCCGTCGCGTTGAGAGCTGACGGCAGCTGTTGCGCTAGCCTGCCTAGGGAGCTCACCTGATTGCCGATGCTGCCGGCTGACGCGACGGGCGGTTGTCGCCCTAGCAGCTGGTCCCGTCCACCACCCTAGGAGAACCACAATGCCCGGTCCCCACTCGCCGAACCCCGGTGTCGGCACCAACGGACCGGCGCCGTACCCCGAGCCCTCATCCCACGAACCCCAAGCCCTGGACTACCCCCACGACCTCGGCGCCGCCGAACCGGCCTTCGCCCCGGGACCGGCAGACGACGCGGCGCTGCCGCCCGCCGCATATCCCGGCGTGCCGCCGCAGGTGTCCTACCCGAAGCGACGGCACAAGCGGCTGCTGATCGGCATTGTGGTAGCCCTCGCGCTGGTGTCGGCTATGACGGCGGCGATCATATACGGGGTCCGCACCAACGGAGCCAACACGGCAGGCACATTCTCGGAGGGACCGGCCAAAACCGCGATTCAGGGATACCTCAACGCGCTGGAGAACCGCGATGTGGACACCATCGTTCGCAATGCGCTGTGCGGTATCCACGACGGCGTGCGCGACAAGCGCTCCGATCAGGCCTTGGCCAAGCTGAGCAGCGACGCGTTCCGCAAGCAGTTCTCCCAGGTCGAAGTGACCTCGATCGACAAAATCGTGTACTGGTCGCAATATCAGGCCCAGGTGCTGTTCACCATGCAGGTGACACCTGCCGCCGGCGGCCCGCCACGCGGTCAGGTGCAAGGCATCGCTCAGTTGCTTTTCCAGCGCGGTCAGGTCTTGGTGTGCTCGTACGTGTTGCGCACCGCGGGGTCGTACTAGCGTTTTATCAGTTGAACGAATCCCCGCACGCGCAGGAGCCGGTGGCGTTGGGATTGTCGATGGTGAAGCCTTGCTTCTCAATAGTGTCGACGAAATCGATCGACGCGCCTTCCACATACGGCGCGCTCATCCGGTCCACGATCAACCTGACACCACCGAACTCCGCGGTTTGGTCACCATCCAGCGTCCGGTCGTCGAAGAAAAGGTTATAGCGCAATCCAGCGCACCCCCCCGGCTGAACCGCGATCCGCAGCGCCAGATCGTCCCGTCCCTCCTGGTCCAACAGCGACTTCGCCTTGGCGGCGGCCGCTTCGGTCAGGATCACGCCGTGGGTCTTGGCGCTCGGCTCGTTCTGCACCGTCATGACTTCTCCTAGATGTCTCATCGTTGGGTGGGCCCCGCCCACTAGCGTTTCAGCCTGCGGAATCCAGTCTGGGGTCTGCTTGGGGAAAATCCCACTTCCTCAACGGTACCCTGAAGGACCGCTATTCCCGAGTCGCGCCGCTACCTGAGACGCCAAGCCCATGAGCTGATTGGCCGCATCGGCCAGCGCCAACCGCACCGAACCGGCGTACTCAGCGATGGACAATGCGGCCATAATGCCCGCCGACCGCAACGCGGACTTGTCCAGCGACACCTGGCCGGCCAACACTATCACCGGAATTGCGAGCGGGCGGGCCGCAGCCGCGATCGCACCAACCACCTTCCCGTGCAGGGATTGCTCGTCGAATCGGCCCTCACCGGTGACGATCAGCTCCGCATCGGCAAGGTCGTCGGCAAAATGCGTGTGCTCTGCGATGATTGCCGCACCCGACTGGTACCGGCCGCCAACCGCGAGCAGCCCAGCCCCGATACCACCGGCGGCGCCCGCGCCCGGCTCGGCGCTCACCCCGCGCCCGGCGGCCGCGTCCAGTTCAATCGCCCATGCCGCCAGACGGCCTTCCAACACTGCGACGGTGGCCATGTCCGCGCCCTTCTGCGGCGCGAACACCCTGGCCGTGCCCCATGGTCCCAGCAATGGGTATTCGACATCCGAGGCGGCGATCACCTCGACGTCGGCCAACTGTCGGCGGGCCGCGTCCAGGCCGCCAAGCTCGGCAATCATCCCCTTCCCCCCGTCGGTACATGCGCTGCCCCCCAACCCCACCACGATCCGAGCCGCCCCGGCCCGCAGTGCCGCGGCGATGAGCTGGCCGACGCCCTTGCTGTGGGCCGCCAGCGCGGTCTCGGGCGTGGGCGGGCCGCCAAGCAACCCCAGACCACAAGCCTGCGCACACTCCAAATACGCGGTTGCCGAGCCCGGATCGAACACCCACGCCGCGTTCACGACGGTGTTCAGTGGCCCGCAAACACGCAGCCGGCGGGTCTCTCCTAGCCGGCTGCCCAGCACCTCAACAAAACCCGGACCGCCATCGGATTGGGGGGCGACGATGAACGAATCGCCTGGTCGCGACCGCGTCCAGCCGGTCGCAATGGCCGCGGCGGCCTCCACCGCAGACAGGCTGTCGCCGTAGCAGTCCGGTGCCACCAACACCCGCATGGCGGGCAGCTGGAGTCGGCCGGGCCCCAAGCTACCGGTCGCGTCATCCGAGGCCTGCGAGCCTTTCATCACTGGCCAGAGTAGGTCTGCGCACCCACACGCGTACCTAAACGCACGCAAATTCCAAACGGGCCCCGCCGCGAAGTAGCCTGGCGACTGTGAAGCTGCTGGGCCACCGGAAGAGCCATGGACACCAAAGGGCCGACGCATCACCCGATGCCGGGTCGAAAGATGGTTGCCGGCCTGATTCCGGACGCACGTCCGGGTCGGACACATCGCGCGGGTCGCAAACCACCGGCCCCAAGGGCCGGCCCACGCCCAAGCGCAACCAATCCCGTCGCCACACCAAGAAGGGCCCGGTCGCACCGGCACCAATGACTGCGGCCCAGGCACGGGCCCGGCGCAAGTCGCTTGCCGGCCCCAAACTTAGCCGCGAGGAACGGAGAGCCGAAAAGGCCGCAAACCGGGCCCGGATGACGGAACGCCGGGAACGCATGATGGCCGGCGAAGAGGCCTACCTGCTCCCGCGCGACCGGGGCCCGGTACGCCGCTACGTGCGCGATGTGGTGGACTCCCGGCGCAACCTGCTCGGGCTGTTCATGCCCTCGGCGTTGACCCTGCTGTTCGTCATGTTTGCCGTGCCGCAGGTGCAGTTTTACTTGTCTCCGGCGATGTTGATACTGCTGGCCTTGATGACGATCGACGCGATCATCTTGGGTCGCAAAGTTGGCCGGCTGGTTGACACGAAGTTCCCGTCTAACACCGAAAGCCGGTGGAGGCTGGGTCTTTACGCCGCCGGCCGAGCTTCCCAGATACGCCGGTTGCGGGCGCCCCGACCCCAAGTCGAGCGCGGCGGCGATGTTGGCTAACGGACGCCGGAAGTCATCTCACCCGGTGTACACCCTAGTGCTCAGCGGGCGGACCGAACCGATCAAGCCGGCGAAAGGATGATCGGCTTCGCGCCGGTGTCGACGCCCGATGCGGCTGCCGAAGCAGCCGCCCGCGCCCGACAAGACAGCTTGACCAAGCCGCGGGGAGCGCTGGGCAGTCTCGAGGACCTGTCTGTCTGGGTCGCGTCGTGCCAGCAGCGCTGTCCGCCGCGGCAATTCGAGCGCGCCCGGGTGGTGGTGTTCGCCGGTGACCATGGTGTGGCCCGGTCCGGGGTGTCGGCGTACCCGCCGGAAGTCACCGCCCAGATGGTCGCCAACATCGACGCTGGCGGGGCGGCGATCAACGCGCTGGCCGATGTCGCGGGCGCGACCGTGCGGGTCGCGGACCTGGCCGTGGACGCGGACCCGCTGTCTGAGCGCATCGGCGCGCACAAGGTGCGCCGCGGCAGCGGCAATATCGCCACCGAGGACGCGTTGACCAACGACGAGACCGCCGCCGCGATCACAGCCGGCCAGCAGATCGCCGACGAAGAGGTTGATGCCGGCGCCGACTTGCTCATAGCCGGCGATATGGGAATCGGAAACACTACCGCGGCCGCGGTTCTTGTGGCGGCGCTGACCGATGCCGAGCCGGTCGCGGTGGTCGGGTTCGGGACCGGTATCGACGACGCCGGTTGGGCGCGTAAGACGGCCGCGGTGCGCGACGCCCTGTTTCGGGTGCGCCCAGTGTTGCCCGACCCGGTCGGGTTGCTGCGCTGCGCCGGCGGCGCTGACTTGGCCGCGATAGCTGGCTTCTGCGCGCAGGCCGCGGTCCGACGCACCCCGCTGCTGCTTGACGGGGTGGCGGTGACAGCCGCCGCCCTGGTCGCTGAGCGTCTTGCGCCCGGCGCTCACCGGTGGTGGCAGGCGGGTCATCGATCCAGCGAACCGGGCCACGGGCTGGCGCTGGCAGCCCTCGGGCTGGACCCGATCGTGGACCTTCACATGCGGCTGGGCGAGGGAACCGGCGCCGCGGTGGCGTTGATGGTGTTGCGCGCCGCGGTCGCGGCGCTGTCGTCGATGGCGACCTTCACCGAGGCCGGCGTGTCCACCCGGTCCGTCGACGGTGTCGACCGGACCGCACCCCCGGCAGTCTCACCGTGATGCGTTCGCTGGCAACAGCTTTCGCATTCGCAACGGTGATACCCACACCGGGCTCAGCGACCACCCCGATGGGCCGTGGCCCGATGACCGCGCTGCCGGTGGTGGGCGCGGCGCTGGGTGCACTGGCGGCGGCGATCGCATGGGCTGGCGCGCAAGTGTTCGGCCCGTCCAGCCCGCTGTCCGGCATGCTCACGGTGGCGGTACTGCTGGTCGTCACTCGAGGCCTGCACATCGATGGCGTTGCCGATACCGCTGACGGACTGGGCTGCTATGGGCCGCCGCAGCGTGCGCTTGCGGTGATGCGCGACGGGTCGACCGGACCGTTCGGGGTGGCGGCCGTGGTCTTGGTCATCGCCTTGCAGGGCCTGGCCTTCGCGACCCTCACCACGGTCGGGATCGCTGGGATCACGCTGGCGGTCTTATCCGGCCGGGTCACCGCCGTACTGGTCTGTCGCCGGTTGGTGCCGGCAGCCCACGGCAGCACCCTGGGCTCGCGGGTCGCCGGTACGCAACCCGCGCCGGTGGTGGCGGCCTGGCTCGCCGTCCTGCTCGCCGTTTCGGTGCCGGCCGGTCCCCGGCCTTGGCAAGGACCGATAGCGGTTCTGGTAGCGGTGACGGCCGGCGCGGCCCTGGCGGCGCATTGCGTGCACCGGTTCGGCGGTGTCACCGGTGACGTGCTGGGCAGCGCGATCGAGCTGAGCACGACGGTCAGCGCCGTGACGCTTGCGGGCTTGGCCCGGCTTTAGCAGGCGGCGAGCGGGACGCTGCAGTAGACTCATGTCCGCCGTCCCTTCCAACACAGGGCTCCCCTCCGTGTCCCCAGATTAGGGGACATGAAATTCAACCGACGGTGTCCGATTGGCGGATCGTTTTGGCCGCGCGGCATATATAGCGTCGTTAATCATGCCCGCATCACGACTGGTCAGACAAGTGTCTGCGCCACGGAACCTGTTCGGGCGGCTGGTTGCCCAGGGGGGCTTCTACACGGCCGGGCTGCAGTTGGGCAGCGGTGCGGTGGTACTGCCGGTCATCTGCGCACATCAGGGCCTCACCTGGGCGGCTGGGCTGTTGTATCCGGCGTTCTGCATTGGCGCCATTCTGGGAAATTCGCTGTCGCCGCTGATTCTGCAGCGCGCCGGCCAGCTCCGGCACCTGCTGATGGCGGCGATATCGGCGACGGCGGCGGCGCTGGTTGTGTGCAACGCTGCGGTCCCCTGGACTGGCGTTGGCGTCGCCGCGGTTTTTTTGGCGACCACGGGGGCCGGTGGTGTCGTCACCGGAGTCTCCAGCGTCGCCTACACCGACATGATCTCCAGCATGTTGCCCGCGGTACGGCGGGGCGAGCTACTGCTCACCCAAGGTGCCGCGGGGTCGGTGCTGGCCACCGGCGTCACATTGGTGATTGTGCCGATGCTGGCCCATGGCAACGAGATGGCGCGCTATCACGATCTGCTGTGGCTGGGCGCCGCAGGTCTGGTTTGCTCCGGCATCGCGGCGCTGTTCGTCGGCCCGATGCGGTCTGTGTCCGTCACAACCGCCACCCGAATGCCACTGCGGGAAATCTATTGGATGGGCTTCGCGATCGCCCGCTCCCAGCCGTGGTTTCGCCGGTATATGACGACTTACCTGCTGTTCGTTCCGATCAGCCTGGGCACCACGTTCTTCAGCCTGCGCGCCGCCCAGTCCAACGGCAGTCTGCACGTGCTGGTGATCCTTTCCAGCATTGGATTGGTCGTCGGTTCGATGCTGTGGCGACAGATAAACCGCCTGTTCGGGGTGCGTGGCCTGCTGCTGGGCAGCGCACTGCTCAACGCCGCTGCTGCGCTGCTGTGCATGGTGGCCGAGTCGTGTGGGCAGTGGGTTCACGCCTGGGCGTACGGCACGGCGTTCCTGCTGGCTACGGTGGCCGCTCAAACGGTGGTCGCCGCATCGATATCGTGGATCAGCGTCCTCGCGCCCGAGCGGTACCGCGCCACCCTGATCTGCGTTGGGTCGACCTTGGCCGCCGTCGAAGCCACCGTGCTGGGAGTTGCGCTCGGCGGAATTGCCCAAAAGCATGCCACCATCTGGCCGGTTGTCGTCGTGCTGACACTGGCCGTAATCGCCGCGGTGGCGAGTCTGCGCGCACCGACACGAATCGGGGTGACGGCGGACACGAGCCCGCAAGCAGCGACCTTGCAAGCCTACCGCCCGGCCACTCCTAACCCCATCCATAGCGATGAACGTTCGACGCCGCCCGACCATCTCTCAGTCCGCCGCGGGCAGTTACGACACGTATGGGACAGTCGCCGGCCCGCGCCACCCCTGAACCGGCCAAGCTGTCGCCGCGCGGCCCGCCGTCCAGCGCCCGGCAAACCCGCTGCCGCACTACCCCAGCCGCGCCATCCAGCCGTGGGTGTCCGCGAAGGTGCCCCGCTGGATGCCGGTCAGCGTATCGCGTAGTGCCATGGTCACCTCACCCGGCTGACCGTCGGCGATTCTGAACTCGCTGGCACCGTGCCGCACCCGCGCGACCGGGGTGATGACAGCGGCGGTGCCGCACGCAAACACCTCGGTGATCTCGCCGGCGGCGGCTTTCTTCTGCCACTCGTCGATATCAATCCTGCGTTCCTCGACCGCGAATCCGGCATCAATAGCCAACTGCAACAACGAATCCCGTGTGATCCCGGGCAGCAGGGAACCGGACAGCTCCGGGGTGACCAGCCGCGCCGATCCGCCGCTGCCGAGCACGAAGAAGATGTTCATGCCACCCATCTCTTCGATATAGCGGCGTTCCACAGCGTCCAGCCACACCACCTGGTCGCATCCGTTCTCGGCGGCTTCGGCCTGCGCCAGCAACGAGGCGGCGTAGTTGCCGCCGAACTTGGCCGCACCGGTGCCGCCCGGACAGGCCCGTACATACTCCGTCGAAACCCAGACGCTGACAGGGGCGATGCCGCCCTTGAAGTACGCACCGGCCGGCGAGGCGATCAACAGGTAACGGTATTGGGTGGCAGGCCGCACGCCCAGTCCCGGCTCGGTGGCGAAGATGAACGGCCGCAGATACAGCGCCTCCTCACCGCCGGCACCGGGCACCCAAGCTTTGTCGACAGCGATTAGCTGGCGCAGGGATTCGATGAACACCGCGTCGGGCAGTTCGGGAATCGCCAACCGCCGCGCCGACGAACGCAACCTGGCGGCGTTGGCGTCGGCGCGAAACGACACGATGGACCCGTCGGCCCAGCGGTAGGCTTTGAGCCCTTCGAACACCTCCTGCGCATAGTGCAGCACGATCGCCGAGGGATCCAGCTCGATCGGGCCATAAGGGATTACCCGCGCGTTGTGCCAACCACGGCCCTCGGCATAGTCGATCGACACCATATGGTCGGTGTGGTATTTGCCGAAACCCGGCTCCCGCAGCATCGATTCACGCTGCGCGTCGGTGGCCGGATTGACCGCACGTAACACCGTGAATTGAAGGGAGCCGCTGGTCATGGGCCGATTCTATCCGTGGGCGAACGGTTATTGACGGCCCGGAGGCCACTCCGCTGCCACCAAGTGGTGACTCAGCGCGTTTTCACGGCAACGAACGGCGGACACACCACTTGACATTCGACAGCACGGCCGCGGACGTCGACATTGATTTGCTGGCCGTCTTCGATGCCGGCATCACTGTCGATCAGCGCCAGCCCGATGCCGACCTGCAACGTGGGAGAAAACGTTCCCGACGTGGTGACCCCAACCGTCTCATCCCCGACAAGCACAGCCAGCCCGGGGCGCAGCACACCGCGACCGACCATGCGCAGCCCCCGCAGCAGCCGCCGCGGCCCGGCCGCTTTCTCGGCCAACAACGCCGCACGACCAAAGAAGGCGTCCTTCCGCCAGCCGACCGCCCAGCCGCATCGGGCCTGCAGCGGCGAGATGTCCAGCGAAAGCTCGTGCCCGTGCAGCGGATAGCCCATTTCAGTGCGCAGTGTGTCGCGAGCACCGAGGCCGGCGGGCTCGCCGCCCGCGGCTGATACCGCCGCCAACAGTGCGTCGAACACCACACCCGCCGACTCCCATGGCGGCAGCAGTTCGTAACCGTGCTCACCGGTGTAGCCGGTGCGACAGACACGCACCGGCACCCCCGAGTACGAAGCGTCGGCGTAGCCCATGTAGTCCATCTCGGTTGGCAGCCCCAACGCGGTGAGCACGTCGGTCGAACACGGCCCCTGTACGGCCAGCACCGCGTAGGACCGATGCAGATTGGTGATGCTCAGACCGCCCGGTGCGGCAGCTTGTAGCGCGCCGACCACCGCGGCGGTATTGGCGGCGTTGGGCACCAGAAAGATCTCGTCGTCGCTGACGTAGTAGGCGATCAGGTCGTCGATCACACCGCCGGATTCGGTGCAGCACAAGGTGTATTGCGCCTTGCCGGGCCCGATACGACCCAGGTCGTTGGTGAGCGCGGAGTTGACGAACTGCGCCGCACCCGGTCCACGGACCAGTGCCTTGCCCAGGTGGCTGACGTCGAAAAGGCCGACGGCGGTGCGGGTGGCGTTGTGCTCGCTGACGGTTCCGGCATACGAGACCGGCATCAGCCAGCCGCCGAACTCGGCGAAACTCGCACCCAGCTCGCGATGGCGGTCTTCCAGCGGTCCGTGTATCAGCTCTGGCACATCGCTCACGGCGTCCCACCCTAATGGGCGTCCCTGCTGGCACACTTAGGCAGGTGTACGATTCCTTGGACTTCGACGCCCTCGAGGCCGCCGGAATTGCCAACCCACGCGAGCGGGCCGGCTTGCTCACCTACCTGGATGAGCTTGGCTTCACGGTCGAAGAGATGGTGCAAGCCGAACGCCGCGGCCGGTTGTTCGGGCTGGCCGGTGACGTCCTGCTATGGTCCGGGCCCCCGATCTACACCCTGGCGACCGCGGCTGACGAACTGGGGTTGTCAGCCGACGACGTCGCACGCGCGTGGAGTTTGCTCGGCCTCACCGTCGCGGGTCCCGACGTTCCCACGCTGAGCCAGGCCGACGTCGACGCCCTGGCGACCTGGGTCGCACTGAAGGCGCTGGTGGGTGAGGACGGCGCATTCGGCCTGCTGCGAGTGCTCGGCACTGCCATGGCCCGACTCGCCGAGGCCGAGTCGACCATGATCCGCGCCGGGTCACCGAACATCCAAATGACGCACACCCACGACGAACTTGCCACGGCACGGGCCTATCGCGCGGCTGCGGAGTTCGTCCCCCGGATCGGTGCGCTGATCGACACCGTCCACCGTCACCACCTGGCCAGCGCACGAACCTACTTTGAAGGCGTCATTGGCGACACGTCGGCAAGCGTGACGTGCGGTATCGGCTTTGCGGATCTGTCCAGCTTCACCGCGTTGACCCAGGCGCTCACCCCCGCGCAGTTGCAGGACCTGCTCACCGAATTCGACGCCGCCGTCACCGACGTGGTGCATGCCGACGGTGGCCGGTTGGTGAAGTTCATCGGCGACGCCGTGATGTGGGTGAGCTCGTCGCCCGAACGACTGGTGCGGGCGGCGGTGGATCTCGTCGATCATCCGGGTGCGCGCGCGGCCGAACTGCAGGTCCGTGCCGGTCTTGCCTATGGCACGGTGCTGGCCCTTAACGGTGACTACTTCGGCAACCCGGTCAACCTGGCTGCGCGCCTGGTGGCGGCCGCAGCGCCAGGGCAGATCCTGGCCGCAGCGCAACTCCGCGACATGTTGCCAGACTGGCCTGCCCTCGCCCATGGCCCATTGACGCTCAAGGGGTTTGACGCCCCGGTGATGGCCTTCGAACTGCACGACAACCCTCGTGCGAGGGATGCTGACACGCCAAGCCCCGCCGCCAGTGATTAGGGTGGTTGCCCGTGACCACCGAACCGGGTTACCTATCCCCCTCCGTCGCCGTCGCGACCTCGATGCCGAAACGTGGTGTCGGCGCTGCGGTGTTGATCGTGCCGGTCGTCTCGACCGGCGAAGAGGATCGGCCCGGCGCGGTCGTTGCCTCGGCCGAGCCCTTCCTGCGCGCCGACACGGTTGCCGAAATCGAGGCGGGCCTGCGAGCGCTGGACGCCACCGGCGCCAGTGACCAGGTGCACCGGCTGGCGGTGCCGTCGTTGCCGGTGGGCAGCGTCCTGACGGTCGGCCTGGGCAAACCGCGGCGCGAATGGCCGGCCGATACCATCCGCTGCGCCGCCGGCGTGGCCGCGCGTGCGCTCAACAGTTCGGAGGCAGTGATCACCACGCTAGCCGAATTACCTGGCGACGGCATCTGCTCGGCCACCGTCGAGGGGCTGATCCTGGGCAGCTACCGATTCAGCGCCTTCCGCAGCGACAAGACCGCGCCCAAAGACGCCGGACTCCGCAAAATCACCGTGCTCTGCTGTGCAAAGGACGCCAAGAAGCGCGCGTTGCACGGTGCGGCCGTCGCGACCGCGGTGGCCACCGCCCGGGACTTGGTCAACACTCCCCCAAGCCACCTGTTTCCCGCCGAGTTCGCTAAGCGCGCAAAGACTTTGAGCGAATCTGTCGGCCTCGACGTGGAAGTTATCGACGAAAAGGCGCTGAAGAAGGCCGGCTATGGCGGGGTGATTGGTGTCGGCCAGGGCTCGTCGCGGCCGCCGCGACTGGTGCGGTTGATTCATCGGGGATCGCGGCTGGCCAAGAACCCCCAAAAGGCCAAGAAGGTGGCCTTGGTTGGCAAGGGGATCACCTTCGATACCGGCGGCATCTCGATCAAGCCGGCAGCGTCGATGCACCACATGACCTCGGACATGGGCGGAGCGGCCGCGGTGATCGCCACTGTCACGCTGGCTGCCCGGCTGCGACTGCCGATTGACGTGATCGCCACGGTGCCGATGGCCGAGAACATGCCGTCGGCGACGGCGCAGCGCCCGGGCGACGTGCTGACCCAATACGGTGGGACCACCGTCGAGGTGCTCAACACCGACGCGGAGGGCCGGTTGATCCTGGCCGACGCCATCGTCCGGGCATGTGAGGACAAGCCGGACTATCTGATCGAGACATCCACGTTGACCGGTGCGCAAACGGTGGCGCTGGGGACGCGCATACCGGGTGTGATGGGCAGCGACGAGTTCCGCGACCGGGTCGCCGCGATCTCGCAGCGGGTGGGCGAGAACGGCTGGCCGATGCCGCTGCCCGATGACCTCAAGGATGACTTGAAATCCACGGTGGCCGACCTGGCCAATGTGAGTGGCCAGCGTTTCGCAGGCATGCTGGTGGCCGGGGTTTTCCTGCGTGAGTTCGTCGCCGAATCGGTGGATTGGGCGCACATCGACGTGGCCGGCCCGGCCTACAACACCGGCAGCGCCTGGGGTTACACGCCCAAGGGCGCCACCGGTGTGCCCACCCGCACCATGTTCGCGGTGCTCGAGGACATCGCGAAGAACGGGTAGGCGGCCGCCCGGACCCAAAGCACTTCACGAGTAGCGGTTAGATCACCCGCAGCCGCGCGGTACTGCGCAGCGCCTGCGGCAGCACCCGGGAGATGCCGTATAGCGCATAGGCTTCCGGCGCGACCGGTCTGATCGGCTTCTTCTTCTTGACCGCGGACACGATCGCGTCGGCTACCTTGTCCGGCCCGTAGCTGCGCAGCGCAAACATCTTGTCGATCTGCCCCCGCCGGCCGTCGATCTTCTCCTCGTCGGTTCCGGGCGCGTGGAAACCGGTGGTAGCGACGATGTTGGTGTCAATGACACCGGGGCAGATGGTGGTCAGTCCGACACCGGCGGCATCGAGTTCGGCCCGCAAACAGTCGGAGAACATGTAGGTCGCCGCTTTGGAGGTGCAGTACGCGCTGAGCGACTGCAGCGGCGCATAGGCGGCCATCGACGACACGTTGACGATGTGCCCGCCAGTCCCCCGCTCGACCAGACGCTGCCCAAAAGCGCGGCAACCGTTCACCACGCCGCCCAGGTTGACGGCCAGCACCCGGTCGAACTGCTCAGCCGGGGTGTCCAGGAACCGACCCGCCTGGCCGATGCCGGCGTTGTTGACGACAATGTCGGGGACCCCGTGTTCGGCGCTGACCCGCTCGGCGAATGCCTCGACCGCCTCGGCGTCGGACACGTCGAGCACATAGGGGTACGCGATGCCACCACGTGCGGCGATCTCGGCGGCGGTGTCCTTGACGGTGGCCTCGTCGATGTCGCTGATAACGATCTCTGCACCCTCACGAGCAAAGGCGAGCGCGGTCTCGCGGCCGATTCCGCTGCCCGCCCCGGTAACCGACACCAGCGTGTCACCGAAGTACCCGCGGGGCCGTCCGACCTGGGCGCGTAACAGCGCGCGGCTCGGCTGCTTGCCGTCGGCCAGGTCGGCGAAGTCGTGCACGGCGGCCGCCATCACCTGCGGGTGCGACATCGGCGAAAAGTGACCAGCTTTGATGTCACGCCGCCAGAGCCGCGGCACCCAGCGCGCCGTCTGGTCGTATCCGTAGGGCCGCACGTAGGGGTCCTGGGAATTGACGATCAGCTGCACCGGCACATCAACTATCGGAATGGCCCGGCCGCGGCGGCTGCTGGAAAACGACCGAAAGTAGTTTGCGGGGTAAGTCTTGACCGAGTGGGCGGCATCACGGGCCAGCGTCTCCGAGTGATGAATCTGGTCGACGGGAATGTCGCCGACCATGTTGCGGCGGACGGCCGCACTCGACAGCGCAACCCGAAGCAGCAGCGGTGCGACCACCGGTACCGAGAACAAGGCCATGTAGCTCAACCGCAGTGTCTGGCTGATCGCCCGTAGAAAGGTTCGCGGACGCCAAGGCCGCCGCAGACCGCCATAAACGTAGTTGACCAGGTGGTCTTGACTGGGGCCGGACACCGACGTGAACGAGGCGACCCGATCACTGGCTCCGGGCCGGCGCAGGTACTCCCACACCCCCACCGAACCCCAGTCATGGGCCAGCACGTGCACCGGCTCACCGGGGCTCAGCTCGCCGATGACGGCGTCGAAATCGTCGGCGAAATGGGCCATGGTGTAGGCCGAAATGGGTTTGGGCACCGATGAGCGACCGACACCACGGTTGTCGTAGCGAACGATCCGGAACCGTTCGGCCAGCAGCGGAACGACACCGTCCCACAGCACGTGCGAGTCCGGAAAGCCATGCACCAGCACGACGGTCGGGCCGTCGGGATTGCCTTCGTGGTAGACCGCGATGCGAACGCCATCCGGGCTGTCGACCAGACGGGACATCTGTTGTGTTGCCGGCATCGCACCTCCGCCCACCGGGACTTGCTGTTGCAACCAGTCGCCCAAACCGTAGCAAGGACGGCCGACTGCACCGATGTCCCCGCCGAGGTGTCGGCAACGGCCGCCGGGGCCACCAACTCGCCGCGCCCTGGATGTGTGTCGCTCCGGGCGCAGTGACAGGATAGGTTTCGACATCCACCTGGGTTCCGCACCCGGTGCGCGACCGTGTGATAGGCCAGAGGTGGACCTGCGCCGACCGACGATCGATCGAGGAGTCAACAGAAATGGCCTTCTCCGTCCAGATGCCGGCACTCGGTGAGAGCGTCACCGAGGGGACGGTTACCCGCTGGCTCAAACAGGAAGGCGACACGGTCGAACTCGACGAGCCCCTCGTGGAGGTGTCGACCGACAAGGTCGACACCGAAATCCCCTCGCCGGCCGCGGGTGTGCTGACCAAGATCATCGCCCAGGAGGATGACACGGTCGAGGTCGGCGGCGAGCTCGCTGTCATTGGCGACGCCAAGGATGCCGGCGAGGCCGCGGCCCCGGCACCCGAGAAAGTCCCTGCGGCCCAACCCGAGTCCAAGCCGGCACCCGAACCACCACCGGTCCAACCGACGTCCGGAGCGCCTGCTGGTGGCGATGCCAAGCCGGTGCTGATGCCCGAGCTCGGCGAATCGGTGACCGAGGGGACCGTCATTCGTTGGCTGAAGAAGATCGGGGATTCGGTTCAGGTTGACGAGCCACTCGTGGAGGTGTCCACCGACAAGGTGGACACCGAGATCCCGTCCCCGGTGGCTGGGGTCTTGGTCAGTATCAGCGCCGACGAGGACGCCACGGTGCCCGTCGGCGGCGAGTTGGCCCGGATCGGTGTCGCTGCCGACATCGGCGCCGCGCCCGCCCCCAAGCCCGCACCCAAGCCCGTCCCCGAGCCAGCGCCGACGCCGAAGGCCGAACCCGCACCATCGCCGCCGGCGGCCCAGCCAGCCGGTGCGGCCGAGGGCGCACCGTACGTGACGCCGCTGGTGCGAAAGCTGGCGTCGGAAAACAACATCGACCTCGCCGGGGTGACCGGCACCGGAGTGGGTGGTCGCATCCGCAAACAGGATGTGCTGGCCGCGGCTGAGCAAAAGAAGCGGGCGAAAGCACCGGCGCCGGCCGCCCAGGCCGCCGCCGCGCCGGCCCCGAAAGCGCCGCCTGCCCCTGCGCCGGCGTTGGCACATCTACGGGGCACCACCCAGAAGGCCAGCCGGATTCGTCAGATCACCGCCAACAAGACCCGCGAATCTTTGCAGGCAACGGCACAGCTGACACAAACCCATGAGGTCGACATGACCAAGATCGTGGGGCTACGGGCCCGGGCCAAGGCGGCGTTCGCCGAGCGTGAGGGCGTGAACCTGACCTTCCTGCCGTTCTTCGCCAAGGCCGTGATCGATGCCCTCAAGATTCACCCGAACATCAACGCTAGCTACAACGAGGACACCAAGGAGATCACCTACTACGACGCCGAGCACCTAGGATTCGCTGTCGACACCGAGCAGGGCCTGCTCTCCCCGGTCATCCACGACGCCGGCGATCTGTCACTGGCCGGTCTGGCGCGGGCGATCGCCGATATCGCGGCCCGTGCCCGGTCGGGCAACCTGAAACCCGACGAGTTGTCCGGCGGCACCTTCACCATCACCAACATCGGTAGCCAGGGCGCGTTGTTCGACACCCCGATCCTGGTTCCGCCGCAGGCCGCCATGCTGGGCACCGGGGCGATCGTCAAGCGGCCGCGGGTGGTCGTCGATGCCAGCGGCAACGAGTCGATCGGGGTGCGCTCGGTCTGCTACCTCCCGTTGACCTATGACCATCGGCTCATCGACGGCGCCGACGCCGGACGTTTCCTCACCACGATCAAGCACCGCCTCGAAGAGGGAGCGTTCGAGGCCGATTTAGGACTGTGATGGCCAACGCCGTTGTCGCGATCGCGGGTTCGTCTGGCTTGATCGGCTCTGCCCTGACCGCGGCGCTGCGCGCGGCCGACCACACGGTGCTGCGGATCGTGCGCCGGGCACCTGCGAATTCCGAAGAACTGCACTGGAATCCCGAAAGCGGCGAATTCGATCCGCACGCGCTCACCGATGTCGACGCCGTGGTCAACCTCTGCGGCGTCAACATCGCCCAGCGTCGGTGGTCGGGGGCTTTCAAACAGAGCCTGCGCGACAGCCGGATCACACCCACCGAGGTGCTATCCGCCGCAGTCGCCGACGCCGGCGTCGCTACCTTGATCAACGCCAGCGCGGTGGGCTACTACGGAAACACCAAGGACCGGGTGGTCGACGAAAACGACTCGGCGGGAACAGGTTTTCTGGCCCAGCTGTGCGTTGACTGGGAAACCGCCACGCGGCCGGCGCAGCAGAGCGGTGCCCGCGTGGTGCTGGCCCGGACCGGAGTGGTGCTGTCTCCGGCGGGGGGCATGCTGCGACGCATGCGGCCACTGTTTTCGGTGGGCCTGGGCGCGCGGCTGGGCAGCGGCCGGCAATATATGTCATGGATCAGCCTGGAGGACGAGGTGCGGGCGCTGCAGTTCGCTATCGCGCAGCCCAACCTGTCCGGCCCGGTGAACTTGACCGGGCCGGCCCCCGTTACCAACGCCGAATTCACCACCGCGTTTGGCCGCGCCGTCAACCGCCCTACCCCGCTGATGTTGCCTAGCGTCGCGGTACGCGCGGCGTTTGGTGAGTTCGCCGACGAGGGGTTGCTCATTGGTCAGCGCGCCATCCCCTCCGCGCTGGAGCGAGCCGGATTTCAGTTCCACCACAACACCATTGGCGAGGCGCTCGGCTACGCCACCACCCGGCCCGGCTAGGCTTGACCCCGTCTGCCCAGCCGTGCGCTGGCGGCCGAGTAGCCTAGCTATCGTGACGGGTTCTATCCGGTCGAAGCTGTCCGCGATCGACGTCCGCCAGCTGGGGACCGTCGACTACCGGACCGCGTGGCAGCTACAGCGAGAGCTAGCCGACGCCCGGGTCGCCGGCGGCGCCGACACGCTGCTGCTGTTGGAACACCCCGCGGTCTACACCGCCGGACGGCGTACCGAGACACACGAGCGACCCATTGACGGCACTCCGGTCGTCGACACCGACCGCGGCGGCAAGATCACCTGGCACGGTCCGGGGCAATTGGTCGGCTACCCGATCATCGGGCTGGCCGAACCCCTCGACGTGGTCAATTACGTTCGGCGCCTTGAAGAATCGCTGATCCAAGTCTGCGCCGATCTGGGCCTGCACGCCGGCCGCGTCGACGGCCGGTCCGGGGTCTGGCTGCCCGGCAGGCCGGCGCGCAAGGTCGCGGCCATCGGTGTCCGGGTGTCGCGGGCGACGACACTGCACGGGTTTGCGCTCAACTGCGATTGTGATTTGGCTGCCTTCACCGCCATCGTGCCATGCGGAATCAGTGACGCCGCAGTGACATCGCTGTCCGCCGAACTCGGCCGTACGGTCACCGTCGACGAGGTCCGCGCGACGGTCGCCGCCGCTGTCTGCGCCGCTCTGGACGGCGTCCTACCGGTCGGTGACCGCGTGCCCTCACACGCCGTACCATCGCCGTTATGAGTGTCGCTGCCGAGGGCCGGCGCCTGTTACGCCTGGAGGTGCGCAACGCGCAGACCCCAATCGAGCGCAAACCGCCGTGGATCAAGACACGAGCCCGCATCGGGCCGGAGTACACCGAGCTGAAGAACCTGGTCCGCCGCGAGGGGCTGCACACGGTCTGCGAGGAGGCCGGCTGCCCCAACATCTTCGAATGCTGGGAGGACCGAGAAGCCACCTTCCTGATCGGCGGTGACCAGTGCACCCGCCGATGCGATTTCTGCCAGATCGACACCGGAAAGCCCGCCGAGCTGGACCGCGACGAGCCACGCCGAGTCGCCGACAGCGTGCGCACGATGGGCCTGCGCTATGCCACCGTCACCGGCGTGGCTCGCGACGACCTGCCTGACGGCGGGGCCTGGCTGTACGCCGCGACCGTGCGCGCCATCAAGGAACTCAATCCGTCGACCGGCGTCGAACTGCTGATTCCCGACTTCAACGGCGAACCAACCCGGCTGGCCGAGGTCTTCGAGTCCGGCCCGGAAGTCCTGGCACACAATGTCGAAACCGTGCCCCGTATCTTCAAGCGGATCCGGCCGGCGTTCACGTACCGGCGCAGCCTGGGTGTGCTTACCGCTGCGCGCGACGCCGGCCTGGTCACCAAGAGCAACCTCATCCTCGGCCTGGGCGAAACCTCCGACGAGGTGCGCACCGCCCTGGGCGATCTGCGCGACGCCGGCTGCGACATCGTTACCATCACCCAATACCTGCGGCCGTCGGCGCGCCACCATCCGGTCGAGCGCTGGGTGAAGCCCGAGGAGTTCGTCCAGTTCGCGCGATTCGCCGAAGGGCTGGGCTTCGCCGGGGTATTGGCGGGACCCCTGGTTAGGTCGTCATATCGGGCGGGCCGGCTCTACGAACAGGCACGTAACTCACGGGCCTTGGCATCCCGCTAGCCAGCGTTTACGTATTCTGGACGATTATGGCGAAACCCCGAAATGCCGCTGAAAGCAAGGCCGCCAAAGCTCAGGCAAACGCTGCTCGTAAGGCTGCCGCCCGCCAGCGCCGCGCTCAGCTGTGGCAAGCGTTCACCCTGCAGCGCAAGGAGGATAAGCGCCTGCTGCCGTACATGATTGGTGCTTTCTTGCTGATCGTGGGCGCATCGGTGGGGGTCGGGGTGTGGGCTGGCGGGTTCACCATGTTCACGATGATCCCGCTGGGGGTGCTGCTGGGTGCACTGGTGGCGTTCGTCATCTTCGGCCGGCGAGCCCAGCGAACGGTTTACCGCAAAGCCGAAGGCCAAACCGGCGCAGCCGCCTGGGCGCTGGACAACCTGCGGGGCAAGTGGCGGGTGACGCCCGGGGTGGCCGCCACCGGCAACCTCGACGCCGTGCACCGGGTGATCGGCCGGCCCGGTGTCATCTTCGTCGGCGAGGGATCAGCGGCCCGCGTCAAACCACTGCTGGCTCAGGAGAAAAAGCGCACCGCGCGACTGGTCGGGGACGTGCCGATCTACGACATTATCGTCGGCAACGGCGATGGCGAGGTTCCGCTGGCCAAGTTGGAGCGCCACCTCACCCGCCTTCCGGCCAACATCACGGTCAAGCAGATGGACACGGTGGAGTCGCGACTGGCGGCGCTGGGTTCGCGTGCCGGTGCGGGCGTCATGCCCAAGGGACCGCTACCCACCACGGCCAAGATGCGCAGCGTCCAGCGCACGGTCCGCCGTAAGTAACGCGGCTCAGCGTCGCACCACCGCCGTAGCAGTGAGCCGATCGTGCAGCCCACGCCCGTCCGAGTCGGTGAACAGCGGCGGAACCACCAGCCCGATCAGCAGGCCACGCACCACCAGACGGCCGATCCCCACCGGCCGCCGGCCACCCACTGCCACCACGACCAGACCCAGCATCAACTGCCCGGGTGTGAATCCGAACAAGCGGACCGCCGCCACCCCGAGCAGCAGCCAAATCACCAGGACAACCGTCGACAGCATCGGGGTCGACCAAACACCGAATTCCACGCCCAGCAACGCCAGACCGTAGGCGATCAGCCAGTCGATCAGCAGAGCCGCCAGCCGGCGCCCCATCGGAGCCAGCGAACCCGGTCCGGTGTCCGGCAAGCCCAGCGTCTTGCCGGGATAGTCGGGCGGCGATTTCGCCGTCATCGGGCAGACCCGATAACCAGGTTCCCGTTCGGCATGCCACCGGTTACGATCTTGCCGACCATGGCCCCACAATAGGGCCGGGGAGACCCGGCGTCAGTGGTGGGCGGCACGGTCAGTAACGTCTGCGCAACACGGGGTTGACTGACGGGCAATATCGGCTCCATAGCGTCGGCCGCGGATACAGTAAAGGAGCATTCTGTGACGGAAAAGACGCCCGACGACGTCTTCAAACTTGCCAAGGACGAGAAGGTCGAATATGTCGACGTCCGGTTCTGTGACCTGCCTGGCATCATGCAGCACTTCACGATTCCGGCTTCGGCCTTTGACAAGAGCGTGTTTGACGACGGCTTGGCCTTTGACGGCTCGTCGATTCGCGGGTTCCAGTCGATCCACGAATCCGACATGTTGCTTCTTCCCGATCCCGAGACGGCGCGCATCGACCCGTTCCGCGCGGCCAAGACGCTGAATATCAACTTCTTTGTGCACGACCCGTTCACCCTGGAGCCGTACTCCCGCGACCCGCGCAACATCGCCCGCAAGGCCGAGAACTACCTGATCAGCACTGGCATCGCCGACACCGCATACTTCGGCGCCGAGGCCGAGTTCTACATTTTCGATTCGGTGAGCTTCGACTCGCGCGCCAACGGCTCCTTCTACGAGGTGGACGCCATCTCGGGGTGGTGGAACACCGGCGCGGCGACCGAGGCCGACGGCAGTCCCAACCGGGGCTACAAGGTCCGCCACAAGGGCGGGTATTTCCCAGTGGCCCCCAACGACCAATACGTCGACCTGCGCGACAAGATGCTGACCAACCTGATCAACTCCGGCTTCATCCTGGAGAAGGGCCACCACGAGGTGGGCAGCGGCGGACAGGCCGAGATCAACTACCAGTTCAATTCGCTGCTGCACGCCGCCGACGACATGCAGTTGTACAAGTACATCATCAAGAACACCGCCTGGCAGAACGGCAAAACGGTCACGTTCATGCCCAAGCCGCTGTTCGGCGACAACGGGTCCGGCATGCACTGTCATCAGTCGCTGTGGAAGGACGGGGCCCCGCTGATGTACGACGAGACGGGTTATGCCGGTCTGTCGGACACGGCCCGTCATTACATCGGCGGCCTGTTACACCACGCGCCGTCGCTGCTGGCCTTCACCAACCCGACGGTGAACTCCTACAAGCGGCTGGTTCCCGGTTACGAGGCCCCGATCAACCTGGTCTATAGCCAGCGCAACCGGTCGGCATGCGTGCGCATCCCGATCACCGGCAGCAACCCGAAGGCCAAGCGGCTGGAGTTCCGAAGCCCCGACTCGTCGGGCAACCCGTATCTGGCGTTCTCGGCCATGCTGATGGCAGGCCTGGACGGTATCAAGAACAAGATCGAGCCGCAGGCGCCCGTCGACAAGGATCTCTACGAGCTGCCGCCGGAAGAGGCCGCGAGTATCCCGCAGACTCCGACCCAGCTGTCAGATGTGATCGACCGTCTCGAGGCCGACCACGAATACCTCACCGAAGGAGGGGTGTTCACAAACGACCTGATCGAGACGTGGATCAGTTTCAAGCGCGAAAACGAGATCGAGCCGGTCAACATCCGGCCGCATCCCTACGAATTCGCGCTGTACTACGACGTTTAAGGACTCTTCGCAGTCCGGGTGTAGAGGGAGCGGCGTGTCGTTGCCAGGGCGGGCGTCGAGGTTTTTCGATGGGTGACGGTGGCCGGCAACGGCGCGCCGACCACCGCTGCGAAGAGCCCGTTTAAGAACGTTCAAGGACGTTTCAGCCGGGTGCCACAACCCGCTTGGCAATCATCTCCCGACCGCCGAGCGGGTTGTCTTTCACATGCGCCGAAACTCAAGCCACGTCGTCGCCCAGGCGTGTCGTCGCGGCCGGTTCAGGTTAAGTGTCGGGGATTCGTCGTGCGGGCGGGCGTCCACGCTGACCAACGGGGCAGTCAACTCCCGAACACTTTGCGCACTACCGCCTTTGCCCGCCGCGTCACCCGTAGGTAGTTGTCCAGGAATTCCCCACCGTCGTCGTTTCGCCAGCCGGCCGCGACCGCGACCGCATTGAGCTGGCGCCCGGGTCCCGGCAGCTGGTCGGTGGGCTTGCCGCGCACCAACACCAGCGCGTTGCGGGCCCGGGTGGCGGTCAGCCAGGCCTGACGGAGCAGCTCCACGTCGGCTGCGGGAACCAGATCGGCGGCCGCGATGACATCCAGGGATTGCAGCGTCGAGGTGTTGTGCAGGGCGGGAACCTGGTGCGCATGCTGTAGCTGCAGCAACTGCACGGTCCATTCGATGTCGGCCAGTCCGCCGCGGCCCAGTTTGGTGTGTGTGTTGGGGTCGGCACCGCGCGGCAACCGCTCGGACTCGATACGGGCCTTGATGCGGCGAATCTCGCGCACCGAGTCAGCGGACACACCGTCGGGCGGATACCGCGTTTTGTCGACCATCCGTAGGAATCGCTGACCCAACTCGGCATCGCCGGCAACCGCGTGTGCGCGTAGCAGGGCCTGGATCTCCCATGGCTGTGCCCACTGCTCGTAGTATGCGGCGTAGGACCCCAGGGTGCGGACCAGCGGACCGTTGCGGCCCTCGGGTCGCAAATTGGCGTCGAGCTCCAGCGGCGGATCGACGCTGGGTGTCCCCAGCAGCGCCCGAACCCGCTCGGCGATCGATGTCGACCATTTCACCGCCCGTGCATCGTCGACGCCGGTGGCCGGCTCACAGACGAACATCACGTCGGCATCCGACCCGTAGCCCAACTCGGCACCACCCAGCCGACCCATGCCGATGACCGCGATGGCCGCCGGGGCGCGATCGTCGTCGGGAAGGCTGGCCCGGATCATGACGTCCAGCGCGGCCTGCAGCACCGCCACCCACACCGACGTCAACGCCCGGCACACCTCGGTGACCTCGAGCAGGCCGAGCAGGTCCGCCGAACCGATGCGGGCCAGCTCTCGACGACGCAGCGTGCGCGCGCCGGCGATGGCCCGCTCCGGGTCGGGGTAGCGGCTCGCCGAGGCGATCAGCGCCCGAGCCACGGCGGCGGGCTCGGTCTCGAGCAGCTTCGGGCCCGCAGGCCCGTCCTCGTACTGCTGGATGACCCGCGGCGCGCGCATCAACAGATCCGGCACATACGCCGAGGTACCCAAGACATGCATGAGCCGCTTGGCCACCGCGGGCTTGTCCCGCAGCGTGGCCAGGTACCAGCTTTCGGTGGCCAGCGCCTCACTGAGCCGCCGGTAGGCCAGCAGTCCGCCGTCGGGATCGGGGGCATACGACATCCAGTCCAGCAGCCTGGGCAGCAGCACCGACTGCACCCGTCCGCGCCGGCCGCTTTGATTGACCAACGCCGACATGTGTTTCAACGCGGTCTGCGGTCCCTCGTAGCCCAGCGCGGCCAGCCGGCGCCCCGCGGCCTCCAACGTCATGCCGTGGGCGATCTCCAACCCGGTCGGGCCGATCGATTCCAGCAGCGGTTGATAGAAGAGTTTGGTGTGTAACTTCGACACCCGCACGTTCTGCTTCTTGAGTTCCTCCCGCAGCACCCCGGCCGCATCGTTTCGGCCATCGGGCCGGATGTGGGCCGCGCGCGCCAGCCAGCGCACTGCCTCCTCGTCTTCGGGATCGGGAAGCAGGTGGGTGCGCTTGAGCCGCTGCAACTGCAGTCGGTGCTCGAGCAGCCTGAGGAACTCATACGACGCGGTCATGTTCGCCGCGTCCTCACGCCCGATGTAGCCGCCTTCGCCCAACGCCGCCAATGCGTCCACCGTGGACGCCACCCGTAACGACTCGTCGCTACGGGCATGAACCAGCTGCAGTAGCTGTACGGCGAACTCCACGTCGCGCAATCCGCCGCTGCCGAGTTTGAGCTCGCGGCCGCGGACATCGGCGGGCACCAGCTGCTCCACCCGCCGCCGCATGGCCTGCACCTCGACCACAAAGTCTTCGCGCTCGCAGGCTCGCCACACCATCGGCATCAAGGCGGTCAGGTAACGCTCGCCAAGTTCCGCGTCGCCAACGACTGGCCGTGCTTTCAGCAACGCCTGAAACTCCCAGGTCTTGGCCCAGCGCTGGTAGTAGGCGATGTGCGACTCGAGCGTACGGACCAGCTCCCCGTTGCGCCCCTCCGGACGCAGGGCGGCGTCCACCTCGAAAAAGGCCGCCGAGGCCACCCGCATCATCTCGCTGGCCACGCGCGCGTTGCGCGGGTCGGAGCGCTCGGCAACGAATATGACATCGACGTCGCTGACGTAGTTCAGTTCGCGCGCACCGCACTTGCCCATCGCGATGACCGCCAGGCGCGGTGGCGGGTGCTCGCCGCACACGCTCGCCTCGGCCACGCGCAGCGCCGCCGCCAGAGCGGCGTCCGCGGCGTCCGCCAGGCGTGCGGCCACCACGGTGAATGGCAGCACCGGTTCGTCCTCGACCGTCGCGGCCAGGTCGAGAGCGGCCAGCATTAGCACGTAGTCGCGGTACTGGGTTCGCAATCGGTGCACGAGCGAGCCCGGCATACCCTCCGATTCCTCGACGCACTCGACGAACGACCGCTGCAGCTGGTCATGGGACGGCAGTGTGACCTTGCCCCGCAGCAATTTCCAGGACTGCGGATGGGCGACCAGGTGATCGCCCAACGCCAGCGACGAGCCCAGCACCGAGAACAGCCGCCCGCGCAGACTGCGTTCGCGCAGCAGAGCCGCGTTGAGCTCGTCCCATCCGGTGTCTGGATTCTCCGACAGCCGGATCAAGGCGCGCAGCGCGGCATCGGCGTCCGGAGCGCGTGACAGCGACCACAGCAGGTCGACGTGCGCCTGATCCTCGTGCCGATCCCACCCCAGCTGAGCCAGACGCTCACCAGCAGGGGGGTCAACTAATCCGAGCCGGCCAACGCTGGGCAACTTCGGCCGCTGCGTGGCGAGTTTGGTCACGACCACGACGGTAGCGCAAAGCGCGTCGGCGTCGGATCAACCGGTAGATCTGGGCTACAGCGACAGGTAGGTGCGCAGCTCGTATGGCGTGACGTGGCTGCGGTAGTTCGCCCACTCCGTGCGCTTGTTGCGCAAGAAAAAGTCAAAAACGTGCTCCCCCAAGGCCTCCGCGACGAGTTCGGAGGCCTCCATGGCGCGCAGCGCACTATCCAAACTGGACGGCAATTCTCGGTACCCCATCGCTCGGCGTTCCTCGGGTGTGAGGTCCCATACGTTGTCCTCGGCCTGCGGGCCCAGCACGTAACCCTTCTCTACACCCCGCAATCCCGCGGCCAGCAGCACGGCGAATGTCAGATAGGGATTGCACGCCGAATCAGGGCTGCGTACTTCGACCCGCCGCGACGAGGTCTTGTGCGGCGTGTACATCGGCACCCGCACTAGGGCGGATCGGTTGGCGGCCCCCCACGACGCGGCCGTGGGCGCTTCGCCGCCCTGCACCAGCCGCTTGTAAGAGTTGACCCACTGATTTGTGACCGCGCTGATCTCGCAAGCGTGCTCCAGGATCCCGGCGATGAACGATTTACCCACTTCCGACAGCTGCAGCGGATCATCAGCGCTGTGGAACGCGTTGACATCACCCTCGAACAGGCTCATGTGGGTGTGCATCGCCGAGCCCGGGTGCTGGCCGAATGGCTTGGGCATGAACGACGCCCGGGCGCCCTCTTCCAGCGCGACTTCTTTGATGACGTAGCGGAAGGTCATCACGTTGTCAGCCATCGACAGAGCGTCGGCAAACCGCAGGTCGATCTCCTGCTGGCCGGGTGCGCCTTCGTGATGGCTGAACTCCACCGAGATGCCCATGAATTCCAGGGCATCGATCGCGTGGCGGCGAAAGTTCAAGGCGGAGTCGTGCACCGCTTGGTCGAAATAGCCGGCGTTGTCGACCGGGACGGGCACCGACCCGTCCTCGGGTCCGGGCTTGAGCAGGAAGAACTCGATTTCGGGATGCACGTAGCAGGAGAAGCCGAGTTCGCCGGCCTTCGTCAGCTGCCGCCGCAACACGTGCCGCGGGTCCGCCCACGACGGCGAGCCGTCCGGCATGGTGATGTCGCAAAACATCCGCGCTGAGTGGTGGTGGCCGGAACTGGTGGCCCAGGGCAGCACCTGGAAGGTCGACGGGTCCGGGTGCGCCACCGTATCGGATTCCGAGACCCGCGCAAAGCCCTCGATCGAGGATCCGTCGAAGCCGATGCCTTCCTCGAAGGCGCCCTCGAGTTCGGCTGGGGCGATGGCGACCGACTTGAGGAAACCGAGCACGTCTGTGAACCACAGCCGGACGAAGCGGATGTCGCGTTCTTCCAGGGTACGAAGAACGAATTCCTTCTGTCGGTCCATACCTCGAACAGTATGCACTGTCTGTTAAAACCGTGTTACCGATGCCCGGCCAGAAGCGTTGCGGGGCGGCCCGCAAGGGGAGTGCGCGGTGAGTTCAGGGCGCGCACCGCAGACTCGTCGGCGGCAAGGTCCCGTCGAGAAAATAGTGCATCACCGCAGAGTCCACACACTGGTTGCCATCGAACACCGCAGTGTGTTGGGTGCCGTCGAAGGTGATCAGCGGTGCGCCCAGCTGGCGGGCCAGGTCTACCCCGGACTGATACGGAGTGGCCGGGTCGTGGGTGGTGGACACCACGACGACCTTGCCAGCCCCGGCCGGCGCCGCGGGGTGCGGCGTCGACGTTGCCGGCACCGGCCACAGCGCGCACAGATCGCGGGGGGCGGATCCGGTGAACTGCCCGTAGCTAAGGAACGGGGCGACCTGACGGATCCGTTGGTCGGCGGCCACCCAGGCCGCTGGATCGGCCGGTGTGGGCGCATCGACGCACCGGACCGCGTTGAACGCGTCCTGGTCGTTGCTGTAGTGCCCGTCTGCATCCCGGCCGTCATAGTCGTCGGCAAGCACCAGCAAGTCGCCGGCGTCGCTGCCGCGCTGCAGCCCCAGCAGACCACTGGTCAGGTACTTCCAGCGCTGAGGGCTGTACAGCGCGTTGATGGTGCCCGTCGTCGCGTCGGCGTAGCTCAGGCCACGTGGATCCGACGTCTTACCCGGCTTCTGCACCAGCGGGTCAACCAGGGCGTGGTAGCGGTTGACCCACTGGGCCGAGTCGGTGCCCAGAGGGCAGGCCGGCGAGCGGGCGCAGTCGGCGGCGTAGTCATTGAAAGCGGTCTGAAATCCCGCCATTTGGCTGATGCTTTCCTCGATTGGGCTAACGGCTGGATCGATAGCGCCGTCGAGGACCATCGCCCGCACATGAGTACCGAACCGTTCCAGGTAAGCGGTGCCCAACTCGGTGCCGTAGCTGTATCCGAGGTAGTTGATCTGATCGTCACCTAACGCTTGGCGAACCATGTCCATGTCCCGTGCGACGGACGCGGTACCGATATTGGCCAAGAAGCTGAAGCCCATCCGGTCAACACAGTCCTGGGCCAACTGCCGGTAGACCTGTTCGACGTGGGTGACACCGGCCGGACTGTAGTCGGCCATCGGATCGCGCCGGTACGCGTCGAACTCGGCGTCGGTGCGACACCGCAACGCAGGGGTCGAGTGGCCGACCCCTCTCGGGTCGAAGCCCACCAGGTCGAAGTGGCGGAGAATGTCGGTGTCGGCGATCGCGGGTGCCATAGCGGCGACCATGTCGACCGCCGACGCCCCGGGTCCCCCAGGATTGACCAGCAGTGCTCCGAATCGCTGTCCCGTCGCGGGGACGCGGATCACCGCCAACTTCGCTTGTGTCCCACCGGGTTGGTCGTAGTCGACGGGGACGGACACCGTCGCGCAGCGTGCAGTGCGAATTTCGCTGGTGTCGGCGATGAACTCGCGGCAGCTGTTCCAACTCTGTTGCGGCGCCACGACCGGCGCACCCGGGGTTTGGCCGGCGCCGGGTTCTTCAGTCGCGCCGGCCAACGGGGGCGCTGCTAGGGGCAGTCCGCCGAGCAGCAACCCGAAGGACAGCAGCGCCGAGCTCAACGGTCTGCGGCGCCACATGGCCGCCATCGTCTCACCGGCGAATACCTGTGACGGCGCGAAATGATCACACCTTCGTTTCTTCGCCCCGCTAGCACTTGGCGCCGCTGGGCGGCGTGGTGCCGCCGATTAAATACGCCGTCACGTACTCGTCAATGCAGCTGTCGCCCTGGAATACCACCGTGTGCTGGGTTCCGTCGAAGGTCAGCAACGAACCGCGAAGCTGGTTCGCCAGGTCGACCCCGGCCTTGTACGGCGTCGCCGGGTCATGGGTGGTGGATACCACCACCGTCGGCACTAGGCCGGGCGCCGAGACGGCATGGGGCTGACTTGTGGGTGGCACCGGCCAGAACGCGCAGGTGCCCAGCGGCGCATCACCGGTGAACTTCCCGTAGCTCATGAACGGTGCGATCTCCCGGGCGCGGCGGTCTTCGTCGATGACCTTGTCGCGATCGGTAACCGGGGGCTGATCGACGCAATTGATCGCCACCCGCGCGTCACCGGAATTGTTGTAGCGGCCGTGCGAGTCCCGACGCATGTACATGTCGGCCAGAGCCAGCAGGGTGTCTCCGCGATTGTCGACCAGCTCCGACAGCCCGTCGGTCAAGTGTTGCCACAGATTCGGTGAGTACAGCGCCATAATGGTGCCCACGATGGCGTCGCTATAACTCAGCCCGCGCGGATCCTTCGTGCGCGCCGGCCTGCTGATCCTCGGGTTGTCCGGGTCGACCAACGGATCGACCAGGCTGTGGTAGACCTCGACGGCTTTGGCCGGGTCGGCGCCCAGCGGGCAGCCCGCGTTCTTGGCGCAGTCGGCGGCATAGTTGTTGAACGCGTCCTGGAAGCCCTTGGCCTGGCGCAGCTCCGCCTCGATGGGATCGGCATTGGGGTCGACGGCACCGTCGAGAATCATTGCCCGCACCCGCTGCGGAAATTCCTCGGCATACGCGGAGCCGATCCGGGTGCCGTACGAGTAGCCCAGGTAGGTCAGCTTGTCGTCGCCCAACGCCGCGCGAATGGCATCCAGGTCCTTGGCGACGTTGACCGTCCCGACATGGGCCAGAAAGTTCTTGCCCATCTTGTCCACACAGCGACCGACGAATTGCTTGGTCTCGTTCTCGATGTGCGCCACACCCTCCCGGCTGTAGTCAACCTGCGGCTCGGCCCGCAGCCGGTCGTTGTCGGCATCGGAGTTGCACCAGATCGCCGGCCGGGACGACGCCACCCCGCGGGGGTCGAACCCAACCAGGTCGAACCTTTCGTGCACCCGCTTCGGCAATGTCTGGAAGACGCCCAAGGCGGCCTCGATACCGGATTCGCCGGGTCCACCGGGATTTATGACCAGCGAACCGATCTTGTCTCCCGTCGCCGGAAAGCGAATCAGCGCCAGCGCCGCCACGTCACCATCGGGGCGGTCGTAGTCGACCGGTACAGCGAGCTTGCCGCATAACGCGCCGCCGGGGATCTTTACTTGCGGGTTTGACGACCGGCACGGTGTCCACTCCACCGGCTGGCCCAGCTTCGGCTCCGCCATACGAGCGCGTCCCCCGACCACGCGGATGCAGCCCACAAGAACCAACGCCACGGCGGCGAGCGCGGCCCAGATCAACAGCATGCGCGCGATCTTGTCGCGGCGAGACAGCCTCATGCCCACAATGCTGCCAGAGCAGACCCGAGATCCTGGCCAGCGGCCACCGTCGGCCGACTAACCGGCCGCTGCCAGCAGTCCTGCCATCGCCGATGGCGAACTCGTCGGCCATCCCCCATACGTCCGGTAACAGATCCGGGCAAGACACCGACCCGTCGACCGGATCCGGCACGGGCGCGTCGGCCTCGGCGGTGCACAACTGCGACATCAGGTTGGCGCTGGCACCCCGTCCACGCCGGCATGGTGCACCTTGGCCATCGCCCGAGGGCGATCCCCGATGCCGTCCACCCCTTCGACGAACCCATCTCCCACGGCGGTCGCCGGCAGCGACGCGATGTGGCCGCAGATCTCCGAGAGTTCGGCCCGCCCGCCCGGCGACGGCAACCCGATGCCGTGCAAGTGACGATCGATGTGAGGTTCAAGGTTCAGCGCACTGCTGGCAAGCTTTTTCCGAAACCGCGGCCTCGCCTTGATCTGGAGTCAGAACGCGTCACGCAGCCGGTCAAAGGCGTAACCCATGCTCGAGCAAACATGCATGGGCTGAGTGGACGTTTCCAGACACAGCAACTGGCGTCCAGGCCACTGAGCCGCTGCATGCGCGATGGTATGCCGATGGGGGCCCCGGGCGCGTCTGAGGGGAAGAAGTGGCAGACTGTCAGGGTCCGACGAACCCGGGGACCCTAACGGGCCACGAGGATCGACCCGACCACCATTAGGGACAGTGATGTCTGAGCAGACTATCTATGGGGCCAATACCCCCGGAGGCTCCGGGCCGCGGACCAAGATCCGCACCCACCACCTACAGAGATGGAAGGCCGACGGCCACAAGTGGGCCATGCTGACGGCCTACGACTATTCGACGGCCCGGATCTTCGACGAGGCCGGCATCCCGGTGCTGCTGGTCGGTGATTCGGCGGCCAACGTCGTGTACGGCTACGACACCACCGTGCCGATCTCCATCGACGAGCTGATCCCGCTGGTCCGTGGCGTGGTGCGGGGTGCCCCGCACGCACTGGTCGTCGCCGACCTGCCGTTCGGCAGCTACGAGGCGGGGCCCACCGCCGCGTTGGCCGCCGCCACCCGGTTCCTCAAGGACGGCGGCGCACATGCGGTCAAGCTCGAGGGCGGTGAGCGGGTGGCCGAGCAAATCGCCTGTCTGACCGCGGCGGGCATCCCGGTGATGGCACACATCGGCTTCACCCCGCAAAGCGTCAACACCTTGGGCGGCTTCCGGGTGCAGGGCCGCGGCGACGCCGCCGAACAAACCATCGCCGACGCGATCGCCGTCGCCGAAGCCGGAGCGTTTGCCGTCGTGATGGAGATGGTGCCCGCCGAGTTGGCCACCCAGATCACCGGCAAGCTTACCATTCCGACGGTCGGGATCGGCGCTGGGCCCAACTGCGACGGCCAGGTCCTGGTATGGCAGGACATGGCCGGGTTCAGCGGCGCCAAGACCGCCCGCTTCGTCAAACGGTATGCCGATGTCGGTGGTGAACTACGCCGTGCTGCAATGCAATACGCCCAAGAGGTGGCCGGCGGGGTATTCCCCGCTGACGAACACAGTTTCTGACCAAGCCGAATCAGCCCGATGCGCGGGCATTGCGGTGGCGCCCTGGATGCCGTCGACGCCGGATTGCCGGCGCGGACGCGCCAGCGGGACCCATCGGCGTCGCGTTCGCCGGTTGAGCCCGGGGTGAGCCCAGACATTCGATGTGCCCAACACCATCCGCCACAGCCCAATTGATGTGGCACTCTATGCATGCCTATCCCCGACCAACCACCACCGCGGCGACGCATCATGACCGGAGGCGAAGATGCCAGTAGAGGCGCCCAGACCAGCGCGCCATCTGGAGGTCGAGCGCAAGTTCGACGTGATCGAGTCGACGGTGTCGCCGTCGTTCGAGGGCATCGCCGCGGTGGTTCGCGTCGAGCAGTCGCCGACCCAGCAGCTCGACGCGGTGTACTTCGACACACCGTCGCACGACCTGGCGCGCAACCAGATCACCTTGCGGCGCCGCACCGGCGGCGCCGACGCCGGCTGGCATCTGAAGCTGCCGGCCGGACCCGACAAGCGCACCGAGATGCGAGCACCGCTGTCCGCATCAGGCGACGCTGTGCCGGCCGAGTTGTTGGATGTGGTGCTGGCGATCGTCCGCGACCAGCCGGTTCAGCCGGTCGCGCGGATCAGCACTCACCGCGAAAGCCAGATCCTGTACGGCGCCGGGGGCGACGCGCTGGCGGAATTCTGCAACGACGACGTCACCGCATGGTCGGCCGGGGCATTCCACGCCGCTGGTGCAGCGGACAACGGCCCTGCCGAACAGCAGTGGCGCGAATGGGAACTGGAACTGGTCACCACGGATGGGACCGCCGATACCAAGCTACTGGACCGGCTAGCCAACCGGCTGCTCGATGCCGGTGCCGCACCTGCCGGCCACGGCTCCAAACTGGCGCGGGTGCTCGGTGCGACCTCTCCCGGTGAGCTGCCCAACGGCCCGCAGCCGCCGGCGGATCCAGTACACCGCGCGGTGTCCGAGCAAGTCGAGCAGCTGCTGCTGTGGGATCGGGCCGTGCGGGCCGACGCCTATGACGCCGTGCACCAGATGCGAGTGACGACCCGCAAGATCCGCAGCTTGCTGACGGATTCCCAGGAGTCGTTTGGCCTGAAGGAAAGTGCGTGGGTCATCGATGAACTGCGTGAGCTGGCCGATGTCCTGGGCGTAGCCCGGGACGCCGAGGTACTCGGTGACCGCTACCAGCGCGAACTGGACGCGCTGGCGCCGGAGCTGGTACGCGGCCGGGTGCGCGAGCGCCTGGTAGACGGGGCGCGGCGGCGATACCAGACCGGGCTGCGGCGATCACTGATCGCATTGCGGTCGCAGCGGTACTTCCGTCTGCTCGACGCTCTAGACGCGCTTGTGTCCGAACGCGCCCATGCCACTTCTGGGGAGGAATCGGCACCGGTAACCATCGATGCGGCCTACCGGCGAGTCCGCAAAGCCGCAAAAGCCGCAAAGACCGCCGGCGACCAGGCGGGCGACCACCACCGCGACGAGGCATTGCACCTGATCCGCAAGCGCGCGAAGCGATTACGCTACACCGCGGCGGCTACTGGGGCGGACAATGTGTCACAAGAAGCCAAGGTCATCCAGACGTTGCTAGGCGATCATCAAGACAGCGTGGTCAGCCGGGAACATCTGATCCAGCAGGCCATAGCCGCGAACACCGCCGGCGAGGACACCTTCACCTACGGTCTGCTCTACCAACAGGAAGCCGACTTGGCCGAGCGCTGCCGGGAGCAGCTTGAAGCCGCGCTGCGCAAACTCGACAAGGCGGTCCGCAAAGCACGGGATTGAGCCCGCCAGGGGCGGACGAGTTGGCCTGTAAGCCGGATTCTGTTCCGCGCCGCCACAGCCAAGCTAACGGCGGCACGGCGGCGACCATCCATCTGGACACACCGTTACCGGGTGCCTCGAGCGGCCTACCCGCAGGCTCGGGCGAGCAACCCTCAAGCGCCTGCGCGGCCGCACTTTCGGTGCGGCCTTCTTGGCCTTGCTTCGGGTGGGGTTTGCCTAGCCACCCCGGTCACCCGGAATGCTGGTGCGCTCTTACCGCACCGTTTCACCCTTGCCACCACGAGGATGGCGGTCTGTTTTCTGTGGCACTTTCCCGCGAGTCACCTCGGATTGCCGTTAGCAATCACCCTGCTCTGTGAAGTCCGGACTTTCCTCGACTCGACGCTGAACCTCGTGAATCCACACAAGCCCTACGCGAGCCGCGGCCGCCCAGCCAACTCATCCGCGACGACCACGCTACCCCGCTGGGCGGTGTCGCGGCCAGTGTGACCGCTGGACGACACGGCTAGTCGGACAGCCGATCCGGCGGGCAGTCCTTATCGTGGACTGGTGACACGGTGGGACAAACGCGTCGACTCCGGCGACTGGGACGCCATCGCTGCCGAGGTCAGCGAGTACGGTGGCGCACTGCTACCTCGGCTGATCACCCCCGGCGAGGCCGCCCGGCTGCGCAAGCTGTACGCCGACGACGGCCTGTTTCGCTCGACGGTCGATATGGCATCCAAGCGGTACGGCGCCGGGCAGTATCGATATTTCCATGCCCCCTATCCCGAGTGATCGAGCGTCTCAAGCAGGCGCTGTATCCCAAACTGCTGCCGATAGCGCGCAACTGGTGGGCCAAACTGGGCCGGGAGGCGCCCTGGCCAGACAGCCTTGATGACTGGTTGGCGAGCTGTCATGCCGCCGGCCAAACCCGATCCACAGCGCTGATGTTGAAGTACGGCACCAACGACTGGAACGCCCTACACCAGGATCTCTACGGCGAGTTGGTGTTTCCGCTGCAGGTGGTGATCAACCTGAGCGATCCGGAAACCGACTACACCGGCGGCGAGTTCCTGCTTGTCGAACAGCGGCCTCGCGCCCAATCCCGGGGTACCGCAATGCAACTTCCGCAGGGACATGGTTATGTGTTCACGACCCGTGATCGGCCGGTGCGGACTAGCCGTGGCTGGTCGGCATCTCCAGTGCGCCATGGGCTTTCGACTATTCGTTCCGGCGAACGCTATGCCATGGGGCTGATCTTTCACGACGCAGCCTGATTGCACGCCATCTATAGATAGCCTGTCTGATTCACCAATCGCACCGACGATGCCCCATCGGCGTAGAACTCGGCGATGCTCAGCGATGCCAGATCAAGATGCAACCGATATAGGACGCCCGACCCGGCATCCAACGCCAGCCGCAACAACATTTTGATCGGCGTGACATGTGACACCACCAGCACCGTCGCGCCTTCGTAGCCAACGATGATCCGATCACGTCCCCGCCGAACCCGCCGCAGCACGTCGTCGAAGCTTTCCCCACCCGGGGGCGTGATGCTGGTGTCCTGCAGCCAGCGACGGTGCAGCTCGGGATCGCGTTCTGCGGCCTCCGCGAACGTCAGCCCCTCCCAGGCGCCGAAGTCGGTCTCGACCAGGTCGTCATCGACGACCACGTCCAGGGCCAGGGCTCTGGCGGCGGTCACCGCGGTGTCGTAAGCCCGCTGTAGCGGCGAGGAGACCACCGCAGCGATCCCGCCGCGCCGCGCCAGATACCCGGCCGCCGCACCAACCTGGCGCCACCCCACCTCGTTCAACCCCGGGTTGCCGCGCCCCGAATAGCGGCGTTGCTCCGACAGCTCCGTCTGCCCGTGGCGCAACAAAAGTAGTCGGGTGGGTGTACCGCGGGCGCCGGTCCAGCCGGGAGATGTCGGTGACTCGGTCGCAACGATTTTGGCAGGATCCGCATCCGCCGCAGCCGATTGCGCGGCGGCGTCCATCGCGTCATTGGCCAACCGGTCTGCATACGTGTTCCGGGCACGCGGAACCCACTCGTAGTTGATCCTGCGAAACTGGGACGCCAACGCCTGAGCCTGGACATAGAGCTTCAGCAGATCCGGGTGCTTGACCTTCCACCGCCCGGACATCTGCTCCACCACCAGCTTGGAGTCCATCAGCACCGCGGCCTCGGTGGCACCTAGTTTCACGGCGTCGTCCAAACCGGCTATCAGGCCGCGGTATTCGGCGACGTTGTTCGTCGCCCGGCCGATCGCCTGCTTGGACTCGGCCAGCACGGTGGAGTGATCGGCGGTCCACACCACCGCGCCGTATCCGGCCGGTCCGGGATTGCCCCGCGATCCGCCGTCGGCTTCGATGACAACTTTCACTCCTCAAATCCTTCGAGCCGCAACAAGATCGCTCCGCATTCCGGGCAGCGCACCACTTCATCCTCGGCGGCCGCCGAGATCTGGGCCAGCTCGCCGCGGCCGATCTCGATCCGGCAGGCACCACATCGATGACCTTGCAACCGCCCGGCCCCTGGCCCGCCTCCGGCCCGCTGTCTTTCGTAGAGCCCCGCAAGCTCGGGATCAAGTGTCGCCGTCAGCATGTCGCGTTGCGATGAATGTTGGTGCCGGGCTTGGTCGATTTCGGCAAGTGCCTCGTCCAAAGCCTGCTGGGCGGCGGCCAGGTCGGCCCGCAACGCTTGGAGCGCCCGCGACTCGGCGGTCTGTTGAGCCTGCAGCTCCTCGCGGCGTTCCAGCACCTCCAGCAGGGCATCTTCCAAACTGGCTTGACGGCGTTGCAAGCTGTCGAGCTCGTGCTGCAGATCAGCCAATTGCTTGGCGTCCGTTGCACCCGAAGTGAGCAACGACCGGTCCCGGTCGCCACGCTTACGCACCGCATCGATCTCCGACTCAAAACGCGACACCTGGCCGTCCAAGTCCTCCGCCGCGATTCGCAGGGCCGCCATCCTGTCGTTGGCGGCGTTGTGCTCGGCCTGCACCTGCTGGTAAGCCGCCCGCTGCGGCAGATGGGTAGCCCGATGCGCGATCCGGGTCAGCTCAGCATCCAGCTTCGCCAATTCCAGTAGCGACCGTTGCTGTGCCACTCCGGCTTTCATGCCTGATCTCTCCCAGTTTCGTGATCGAGGTTCCACGGGTCGGTGCAGATGGTGCACACACGCACCGGCAGCGACGCGCCGAAATGAGACCGCAACACTTCGGCGGCCTGGCCGCACCACGGGAATTCGCTTGCCCAATGCGCGACGTCGATCAGGGCCACTTGCGAAGCTCGGCAATGCTCGTCGGCTGGATGATGTCGCAGATCGGCCGTAACGTACGCTTGCACGTCCGCGGCGGCCACGGTGGCAAGCAACGAGTCCCCGGCGCCGCCGCAGACCGCGACCCGCGACACCAGCAGGTCGGGATCCCCGGCGGCGCGCACACCGGTCGCAGTCGGCGGCAACGCGGCCTCCAGACGGGCAACAAAGGTGCGCAGCGGTTCGGGTTTTGGCAGTCTGCCAATCCGGCCTAACCCGCTGCCGACCGGCGGTGGTACCAGCGCGAAGATGTCGAATGCCGGCTCCTCGTAAGGGTGCGCGGCGCGCATCGCCGCCAACACCTCGGCGCGCGCTCGTGCGGGTGCGACGACCTCGACCCGGTCCTCGGCCACCCGTTCGACGGTACCGACGCTGCCTATGGCGGGCGACGCCCCGTCGTGCGCCAGGAACTGCCCGGTACCCGCGACACTCCAGCTGCAGTGCGAGTAGTCGCCGATATGGCCGGCACCGGCCTCAAAGACCGCTGCCCGCACCGCCTCTGAGTTCTCGCGCGGCACATAGATGACCCACTTGTCGAGATCGGCCGCTCCGGGCACCGGGTCGAGAACGGCGTCGACGGTCAGACCAACAGCGTGTGCCAGCGCGTCGGACACACCCGGCGACGCCGAGTCGGCGTTGGTGTGCGCGGTAAACAACGAGCGACCGGTCCGGATCAGGCGGTGCACCAGCACACCCTTTGGCGTGTTGGCCGCGACCGTATCGACCCCACGCAGTAACAACGGGTGGTGCACCAATAGCAGTCCGGCCTGGGGAACCTGGTCCACCACCGCCGGCGTCGCGTCCACCGCAACGGTCACCGAATCCACCACGTCGTCGGGGTCGCCGCACACCAGACCCACCGAATCCCACGACTGGGCAAGCCGCGGCGGGTAGGCCTGGTCCAGCACGTCGATGACATCGGCCAGCCGCACACTCATCGGCGTCCTCCACGCTTTGCCCACTCGGCGATCGCCGCCACCAGCACGGGCCACTCCGGGCGCACCGCCGCCCGCAGGTACCGCGCGTCCAGGCCGACGAAGGTGTCACCGCGGCGCACCGCAATTCCTTTGCTCTGCAAATAGTTTCGTAATCCGTCAGCATCGGCGATGTTGAACAGTACGAAAGGGGCCGCACCATCGACCACCTCGGCACCCACCGATCTCAGTCCGGCCACCATCTCCGCGCGCAGCGCCGTCAACCGCACCGCATCGGCTGCGGCAGCGGCGACCGCCCGGGGGGCGCAGCAAGCAGCGATGGCCGTCAGTTGCAATGTTCCCAACGGCCAGTGCGCTCGCTGCACGGTCAACCGAGCCAGCACGTCTGGCGAGCCGAGCGCGTAGCCCACCCGCAATCCGGCCAGCGACCACGTTTTCGTCAAGCTACGGAGCACCAGCACATCGGGCAGCGAGTCATCGGCCAACGATTGCGGCTCGCCGGGAACCCAATCAGCGAACGCCTCGTCGACCACCAGGATGCGTCCCGGCCGGCGTAACTCGAGCAGCTGCTCGCGGAGGTGCAGCACCGAGGTGGGGTTGGTCGGATTACCCACGACGACAAGGTCGGCGTCGTCAGGCACGTGCGCGGTGTCCAGCACGAACGGCGGCTTTAGGACAACATGGTGCGCCGTGATTCCGGCAGCGCTCAAGGCTATGGCCGGCTCGGTGAACGCGGGCACGACGATTGCTGCCCGCACCGGACTTAGGTTGTGCAGCAATGCGAATCCCTCCGCCGCCCCGACGAGCGGGAGCACTTCGTCACGGGTTCTGCCATGACGTTCAGCGACCGCGTCTTGCGCCCGGTGCACATCGTCGGTGCTCGGATAGCGGGCCAGCTCCGGCAGCAGCGCGGCGAGCTGCCGGACCAACCATTCCGGGGGCCGGTCATGGCGGACGTTGACGGCGAAGTCCAGCACGCCGGGCGCGACATCCTGATCACCGTGGTAGCGCGCCGCGGCAAGCGGGCTAGTGTCTAGACTCGCCACAGCGTCAAACAGTAGTGGGCCGGTGTGCGGGCCAAGAATCCAGAGCACCGCCGACGCGTTGTCTACGCGGCGACAACCGCGACATCACAGGCAGCTAACAGGGCGTCGGCGGTGATGATCGTCAGGCCAAGCAGCTGTGCCTGGGCGATGAGCACACGGTCGAATGGATGTCGATGGTGATCCGGAAGCTCTGCGGTGCGCAGTGTGTGCGTGGTCAACTGACAGCGGCGACGTGCCGCAGCGGCGCATTCGATCGGGCACGTAAGAGGCCGATGGCTCGGGCGGCGGGAGCTTGCCGAGGCGGTAGTTGATCGCGATCTCCCAGGCACTGGCGGCCGACAAGAGAATGCTGTTGCGGACGTCCTGAACAATCGCCCGTGTTTCGTTGACGGCATCCGCAGCCAAACGTGGGTGTCGATGAGGTAGCGCTTCACCGGTGAAAGCGTTCGAGCACGTCGTCTGACAACGGAGCGTCCAAATCGTCGGGCACGCGGTACACGCCATGGTCAATGCCTAACCGCCGAGTCTCATGAGGATGCAGCGGCACAAGCTTTGCTACCGGCTCGCCGCGGCGGGCAATCTCAACCTCTGCCCGCCGTAGACGAGCCGCAGCAGCTCGGACAGGCGTGTCTTCGCCTCGTGAACGCCGACCCGCTTCGCAGGCGCCCAGACTTTCGCGTCGACCACCTGCTCACCAAACTTCGCGATCATCGCCTGATACCACAGCGCCAACGGGTAGCGGTTTGTCCAACCGCTTCGTCAACGACAATGGGATCGTGACCGACACGACCGCGAGCGGGACCAATTGCCCGCCTCCTCCACGCGCCGCCGCACGGCGCGCATCGTCGCCGGGTGAATCGCCGCAGCTGGTGATCTTCGATCTGGACGGCACGCTGACCGACTCGGCGCGCGGAATCGTATCCAGCTTCCGACACGCGCTCAACCACATCGGTGCCCCAGTACCCGAAGGCGACCTGGCCACTCACATCGTCGGCCCGCCCATGCATGAGACGCTGCGCGCCATGGGGCTCGGCGAATCCGCCGAGGAGGCGATCGTAGCCTACCGGGCCGACTACAGCGCCCGCGGTTGGGCGATGAACAGCTTGTTCGACGGGATCGGGCCGCTGCTGGCCGACCTGCGCACCGCCGGTGTCCGGCTGGCCGTCGCCACCTCCAAGGCAGAGCCGACCGCACGGCGAATCCTGCGCCACTTCGGAATTGAGCAGCACTTCGAGGTCATCGCGGGCGCGAGCACCGATGGCTCGCGAGGCAGCAAGGTCGACGTGCTGGCCCACGCGCTCGCGCAGCTGCGGCCGCTACCCGAGCGGTTGGTGATGGTCGGCGACCGCAGCCACGACGTCGACGGGGCGGCCGCGCACGGCATCGACACGGTGGTGGTCGGCTGGGGCTACGGGCGCGCCGACTTTATCGACAAGACCTCCACCACCGTCGTGACGCATGCCGCCACGATTGACGAGCTGAGGGAGGCGCTAGGTGTCTGATCCGCTGCACGTCACATTCGTTTGTACGGGCAACATCTGCCGGTCGCCAATGGCCGAGAAGATGTTCGCCCAACAGCTTCGCCACCGTGGCCTGGGTGACGCGGTGCGAGTGACCAGTGCGGGCACCGGGAACTGGCATGTAGGCAGTTGCGCCGACGAGCGGGCGGCCGGGGTGTTGCGAGCCCACGGCTACCCTACCGACCACCGGGCCGCACAAGTCGGCACCGAACACCTGGCGGCAGACCTGTTGGTGGCCTTGGACCGCAACCACGCTCGGCTGTTGCGGCAGCTCGGCGTCGAAGCCGCCCGGGTACGGATGCTGCGGTCATTCGACCCACGCTCGGGAACCCATGCGCTCGATGTCGAGGATCCCTACTATGGCGATCACTCCGACTTCGAGGAGGTCTTCGCCGTCATCGAATCCGCCCTGCCCGGCCTGCACGACTGGGTCGACGAACGTCTCGCGCGGAACGGACCGAGTTGATGCCCCGCCTAGCGTTCCTGCTGCGGCCCGGCTGGCTGGCGTTGGCCCTGGTCGTGGTCGCGTTCACCTACCTGTGCTTTACGGTGCTCGCGCCGTGGCAGCTGGGCAAGAATGCCAAAACGTCACGAGAGAACCAGCAGATCAGGTATTCCCTCGACACCCCGCCGGTTCCGCTGAAAACCCTTCTACCACAGCAGGATTCGTCGGCGCCGGACGCGCAGTGGCGCCGGGTGACGGCAACCGGACAGTACCTTCCGGACGTGCAGGTGCTGGCCCGACTGCGCGTGGTGGAGGGGGACCAGGCGTTTGAGGTGTTGGCCCCATTCGTGGTCGACGGCGGACCAACCGTCCTGGTCGACCGTGGATACGTGCGGCCCCAGGTGGGCTCGCACGTACCACCGATCCCCCGCCTGCCGGTGCAGACGGTGACCATCACCGCGCGGCTGCGTGACTCCGAACCGAGCGTGGCGGGCAAAGACCCATTCGTCAGAGACGGCTTCCAGCAGGTGTATTCGATCAATACCGGACAGGTCGCCGCGCTGACCGGAGTCCAGCTGGCTGGGTCCTATCTGCAGTTGATCGAAGACCAACCCGGCGGGCTCGGCGTGCTCGGCGTTCCGCATCTAGATCCCGGGCCGTTCCTGTCCTATGGCATCCAATGGATCTCGTTCGGCATTCTGGCACCGATCGGCTTGGGCTATTTCGCCTACGCCGAGATCCGGGCGCGCCGCCGGGAAAAAGCGGGGTCGCCACCACCGGACAAGCCAATGACGGTCGAGCAGAAACTCGCTGACCGCTACGGCCGCCGGCGGTAAACCAACATCACGGCCAATACCGCAGCCCCCGCCTGGACCACCCGCGACAGCACCACGGCGCGGCGCAGATCGGCCACCTTGGGCGACCGGCCGTCGCCCAAGGTGGGCCGGATCTGCAACTCATGGTGGTACCGGGTGGGCCCACCCAGCCGCACGTCAAGCGCCCCAGCAAACGCCGCCTCGACGACACCGGCGTTGGGGCTGGGATGGCGGGCGGCGTCGCGCCGCCAGGCCCGTACCGCACCGCGGGGCGACCCACCGACCACCGGCGCGCAGATCACCACCAGCACCGCCGTCGCCCGTGCGCCAACATAGTTGGCCCAGTCATCCAATCGTGCTGCAGCCCAACCGAATCGGAGATAACGCGGCGAGCGGTAGCCGATCATCGAGTCCAGGGTGTTGATGGCACGATATCCCAGCACCGCAGGCACGCCGCTCGAAGCCGCCCACAGCAGCGGCACCACCTGGGCGTCGGCGGTGTTTTCGGCCACCGACTCCAGCGCGGCACGCGTCAGGCCCGGGCCGCCCAGCTGGGCCGGGTCACGCCCGCACAGCGACGGCAGCAGCCGTCGCGCCGCCTCGACATCGTCGCGCTCCAACAGGTCCGATATCTGGCGGCCGGTGCGCGCCAGCGAAGTTCCGCCCAGCGCTGCCCAGGTGGCCGTCGCGGTGGCCGCCACGGGCCAGGACCTGCCGGGTAGCCGCTGCAGTGCCGCGCCGAGCAAGCCCACCGCGCCGACCAGCAGGCCGACGTGTACCGCACCGGCGACCCGGCCGTCACGGTAGGTGATCTGCTCCAGCTTGGCGGCCGCCCGACCGAACAGGGCCACCGGATGACCTCGTTTGGGGTCGCCGAACACGACGTCGAGCAGGCAGCCGATCAGCACGCCGACGGCCCTGGTCTGCCAGGTCGATGCAAACACTCCGGCAGCGTCGCACACGTGGTCTACGCTCAGCTATTTATGACCTCATACGGCAGCTATCCACGATGAAGCGGCCAGCTACCCGGGTTGCCGACCTGTTGAACCCGGCGGCAATGTTGTTGCCGGCAGCGAATGTCATCATGCAGCTGGCAGTGCCGGGTGTCGGGTATGGCGTGCTGGAAAGCCCGGTGGACAGCGGCAACGTCTACAAGCATCCGTTCAAGCGGGCCCGGACCACCGGCACCTACCTGGCGGTGGCGACCATCGGGACGGAATCCGACCGAGCGCTGATCCGGGGTGCCGTGGACGTCGCGCACCGGCAGGTTCGGTCGACGGCCTCGAGCCCAGTGTCCTATAACGCCTTCGACCCGAAGTTGCAGCTGTGGGTGGCGGCGTGTCTGTACCGCTACTTCGTGGACCAGCACGAGTTTCTGTACGGCCCACTCGAAGATGCCACCGCCGACGCCGTCTACCAAGACGCCAAACGGTTAGGGACCACGCTGCAGGTGCCGGAGGGGATGTGGCCGCCGGACCGGGTCGCGTTCGACGAGTACTGGAAGCGCTCGCTTGATGGGCTGCAGATCGACGCGCCGGTGCGCGAGCATCTTCGCGGGGTGGCCTCGGTAGCGTTTCTCCCGTGGCCGTTGCGCGCGGTGGCCGGGCCGTTCAACCTGTTTGCGACGACGGGATTCTTGGCACCGGAGTTCCGCGCGATGATGCAGCTGGAGTGGTCACAGGCCCAGCAGCGTCGCTTCGAGTGGTTACTTTCCGTGCTACGGTTAGCCGACCGGCTGATTCCGCATCGGGCCTGGATCTTCGTTTACCAGCTTTACTTGTGGGACATGCGGTTTCGCGCCCGACACGGCCGCCGAATCGTCTGATAGAGCCCGGCCGAGTGTGAGCCTGACAGCCCGACACCGGCGGCGTGTGTCGCGTCGCCAGGTTCACGCTCGGCGATCTAGAGCCGCCGAAAACCTACTTCTGGGTTGCCTCCCGAATCAACGTGCTGATCTGCTCGAGCAGCTCACGCATATCGGCGCGCATCGCATCCACCGCGGCATACAGGTCGGCCTTGGTCGCCGGCAGCTGGTCCGACGTCATTGGCCGCACCGGCGGTGCTGTCTGTCGCGCCGCGCTGTCGCTTTGAAACCCAGGTCGCTCACCCACGACCACGACACTGCCATATCCGGCGCCCCGCCGACAACGAAGCACAGCTAGCCGGTGGGCGCGGACGGGATCGAACCGCCGACCGCTGGTGTGTAAAACCAGAGCTCTACCGCTGAGCTACGCGCCCATGACCGCCGCAGGCTACACGCCTTGCGGCCAAGCACCCAAAACCTTAGGCCGTAAGCGCCGCCAGAGCGTCGGTCCACAGCCGCTGATCGCGAACTTCACCCGGCTGCTTCATCTCGGCGAACCGAATGATCCCTGACCGATCGACCACAAAGGTGCCCCGGTTAGCGATGCCGGCCTGCTCGTTGAAGACGCCGTAGGCCTGACTGACCGCGCCGTGTGGCCAGAAGTCCGACAACAGCGGAAACGTGAATCCGCTCTGCGTCGCCCAGATCTTGTGAGTGGGTGGCGGGCCCACCGAAATCGCTAGCGCGGCGCTGTCGTCGTTCTCAAACTCGGGCAGGTGATCACGCAACTGGTCCAGCTCGCCCTGGCAGATGCCCGTGAACGCCAACGGAAAGAACACCAACAGCACGTTCTTTGCACCCCGGTAGCCGCGCAGGGTGACAAGCTGCTGATTCTGGTCGCGCAACGTGAAGTCAGGGGCGGTGGCTCCGACGTTCAGCATCAGCGCTTGCCAGCCCGCGATTTCGGCTGTACCAATCTGCTGGCGCTCCAGTTGCCCAGATTGACCGACGAGGTCGGCATCAGCCCAGCTGTGGGCGCCGCCTCGGCAATCTCGGCGGGCAATACATGGCCGGGCTGGCCGGTCTTGGGCGTCACCACCCAAATCACACCGTCCTCGGCGAGCGGGCCGATCGCATCCATCAGGGTGTCCACCAAATCGCCGTCGCCATCACGCCACCACAACAGGACGACATCGATGACCTCGTCGGTGTCTTCATCGAGCAACTCTCCCCCGCACGCTTCTTCGATGGCCGCGCGGATGTCGTCGTCGGTGTCTTCGTCCCAGCCCCATTCCTGGATAAGTTGGTCTCGTTGGATGCCCAATTTGCGGGCGTAGTTCGAGGCGTGATCCGCCGCGACCACCGTGGAACCTCCTTCAGTCTCCGCGGGCCATGTGCACACCGTCGCGATGGGCATTATCGTCGCACAGCCAGAACCGGTCCACCCGCCCGCCTCAGAAGGCGGCCACGCACATTGTCAATGCCTTTGTCTTGGTGTCGTTGAGCCGATCAACCCGCCGGTTGAATTCCGCTGTCGACGCGTGCGCACCGATGGCATTTGCCACCGCGCGGGCCGCGTCGACATATGCGTTGAGCGCATCCCCCAGTTGCGCGGACAGCGCGGCGCTCAGACTGCCTGAGACCGTCGAGGCACTGTTGTTGAGCGCGTCGATGGCCGGACCTTCGGTCGGCCCGGTGTTGCGGCCCTGATTGAACGCGGCCACGTAGGCGTTCACCTTGTCGATGGCGTCCTTGCTGGTGGCCGCCAGCGCGTCACACGAGGTGCGAATCGCCTTGGTCGTCAGCGATTGTTGGCGCTGCGACTCCCGGATGCTCGACGTCGCCGCCGAAGCCGACACCGACGCGGACACCGACGAGCGGTAGGCCGGTGCGACGTTGGTGTCGGGCATGGCCGTACCGTCGGTGACAGTGGTACATCCGACGATCCCCATCAGCAGCAGCGCGATGCAGCCGAGCGCCAGGGCGCCTCGCCTGGGGAGCTCCCCCCCGTGCCTGCGAGGCACGGCGCGCCATCCGATGAGCACGGCATGTGAGGTTACCTGGTCGCAGCGCGACCGCGCTGGCCGTGGTGTGTCGCGCATCCGCAGAACCGAGCGGAGTGCGGCTATCCGCCGCCGACGCCGGTGCGGCACGATAGGGGGACGACCATCTAAACAGCACGCAAGCGGAAGCCCGCCACCTACAGGAGTAGTGCGTTGACCACCGATTTCGCCCGCCACGATCTGGCCCAAAACTCAAACAGCGCAAGCGAACCCGACCGAGTTCGGGTGATCCGCGAGGGTGTGGCGTCGTATTTGCCCGACATTGATCCCGAGGAGACCTCGGAGTGGCTGGAGTCCTTTGACACGCTGCTGCAACGCTGCGGCCCGTCGCGGGCCCGCTACCTGATGTTGCGGCTGCTAGAGCGGGCCGGCGAGCAGCGGGTGGCCATCCCGGCATTGACGTCTACCGACTATGTCAACACCATCCCGACCGAGCTGGAGCCGTGGTTCCCCGGCGACGAAGACGTCGAACGTCGTTATCGAGCGTGGATCAGATGGAATGCGGCCATCATGGTGCACCGTGCGCAACGACCGGGTGTGGGCGTGGGTGGCCATATCTCGACCTACGCGTCGTCCGCGGCGCTCTATGAGGTCGGTTTCAACCACTTCTTCCGCGGCAAGTCGCACCCGGGCGGCGGCGATCAGGTGTTCATCCAGGGCCACGCTTCCCCGGGAATCTACGCGCGCGCCTTCCTCGAAGGGCGGTTGACCGCCGAGCAACTCGACGGATTCCGCCAGGAACACAGCCATGTCGGCGGCGGGTTGCCGTCCTATCCGCACCCGCGGCTCATGCCCGACTTCTGGGAATTCCCCACCGTGTCGATGGGTTTGGGCCCGCTCAACGCCATCTACCAGGCACGGTTCAACCACTATCTGCATGACCGCGGTATCAAAGACACCTCCGATCAACACGTGTGGTGTTTTTTGGGCGACGGCGAGATGGACGAACCCGAGAGCCGTGGGCTGGCCCACGTCGGCGCGCTGGAAGGCTTGGACAACTTGACCTTCGTGATCAACTGCAATCTGCAGCGACTCGACGGCCCGGTGCGCGGCAACGGCAAGATCATCCAGGAGCTGGAGTCGTTCTTCCGCGGTGCCGGCTGGAACGTCATCAAGGTGGTGTGGGGCCGCGAATGGGATGCCCTGCTGCACGCCGACCGCGACGGTGCGCTGGTGAATTTAATGAATACAACACCCGATGGCGATTACCAGACCTATAAGGCCAACGACGGCGGCTACGTGCGTGACCACTTCTTCGGCCGCGACCCACGCACCAAGGCGCTGGTGGAGAACATGAGCGACCAGGATATCTGGAACCTCAAACGGGGCGGCCACGATTACCGCAAGGTTTACGCCGCCTACCGCGCCGCCGTCGACCACAAGGGACAGCCGACGGTGATCCTGGCCAAGACCATCAAAGGCTACGCGCTGGGCAAGCATTTCGAAGGACGCAATGCCACCCACCAGATGAAAAAACTGACCCTGGAAGACCTTAAGGAGTTTCGTGACACGCAGCGGATTCCGGTCAGCGACGCCCAGCTTGAAGAGAATCCGTACCTGCCGCCCTACTACCACCCCGGCCTCAACGCCCCGGAGATTCGTTACATGCTCGACCGGCGCCGGGCCCTCGGGGGCTTTGTTCCCGAGCGCAGGACCAAGTCCAAAGCGCTGACCCTGCCGGGTCGCGACATCTACGCGCCGCTGAAAAAGGGCTCTGGGCACCAGGAGGTGGCCACCACCATGGCGACGGTGCGCACGTTCAAAGAAGTGTTGCGCGACAAGCAGATCGGGCCGCGGATAGTCCCGATCATTCCCGACGAGGCCCGCACCTTCGGGATGGACTCCTGGTTCCCGTCGCTAAAGATCTATAACCGCAATGGCCAGCTGTATACCGCGGTTGACGCCGACCTGATGCTGGCCTACAAGGAGAGCGAAGTCGGGCAGATCCTGCACGAGGGCATCAACGAAGCCGGGTCGGTGGGCTCGTTCATCGCGGCCGGCACCTCGTATGCGACGCACAACGAACCGATGATCCCCATTTACATCTTCTACTCGATGTTCGGCTTCCAGCGCACCGGCGATAGCTTCTGGGCCGCGGCCGACCAGATGGCTCGAGGGTTCGTGCTCGGGGCCACCGCCGGGCGCACCACCCTGACCGGTGAGGGCCTGCAACACGCCGACGGTCACTCGTTGCTGCTGGCCGCCACCAACCCGGCGGTGGTTGCCTACGACCCGGCCTTCGCCTACGAAATCGCCTACATCGTGGAAAGCGGACTGGCCAGGATGTGCGGGGAGAACCCGGAGAACATCTTCTTCTACATCACCGTCTACAACGAGCCGTACGTGCAGCCGCCGGAGCCGGAGAACTTCGATCCCGAGGGCGTGCTGCGGGGTATCTACCGCTATCACGCGGCCACCGAGCAACGCACCAACAAGGCGCAGATCCTGGCCTCCGGGGTAGCGATGCCCGCGGCGCTGCGGGCAGCACAGATGCTGGCCGCCGAGTGGGATGTCGCCGCCGACGTGTGGTCGGTGACCAGTTGGGGCGAGCTAAACCGCGACGGGGTGGCCATCGAGACCGAGAAGCTCCGCCACCCCGATCGGCCGGCGGGCGTGCCCTACGTGACGAGAGCGCTGGAGAATGCTCGGGGCCCGGTGATCGCGGTGTCGGACTGGATGCGCGCGGTCCCCGAGCAGATCCGACCGTGGGTGCCGGGCACATACCTCACGTTGGGCACCGACGGGTTCGGCTTTTCCGACACTCGGCCCGCCGCTCGCCGCTACTTCAACACCGACGCCGAATCCCAGGTGGTCGCGGTTTTGGAGGCGTTGGCGGGCGACGGCGAGATCGACCCATCGGTGCCGGTCGCGGCCGCCCGCCAGTACCGGATCGACGACGTGGCGGCTGCGCCCGAGCAGACCACGGATCCCGGTCCCGGGGCCTAACGCCGGCGAGCCGACCGCCTTTGGCCGAATCTTCCAGAAATCTGGCGTAGCTTTTAGGAGTGAACGACAATCAGTTGGCTCCAGTTGCCCGCCCGAGGTCGCCGCTCGAACTGCTGGACACTGTGCCCGATTCGCTGCTGCGGCGGTTGAAGCAGTACTCGGGCCGGCTGGCCACCGAGGCAGTTTCGGCCATGCAAGAACGGTTGCCGTTCTTCGCCGACCTAGAAGCGTCCCAGCGCGCCAGCGTGGCGCTGGTGGTGCAGACGGCCGTGGTCAACTTCGTCGAATGGATGCACGACCCGCACAGTGACGTCGGCTATACCGCGCAGGCATTCGAGCTGGTGCCCCAGGATCTGACGCGACGGATCGCGCTGCGCCAGACCGTGGACATGGTGCGGGTCACCATGGAGTTCTTCGAAGAAGTCGTGCCCCTGCTCGCCCGTTCCGAAGAGCAGTTGACCGCCCTCACGGTGGGCATTTTGAAATACAGCCGCGACCTGGCATTCACCGCCGCCACGGCCTACGCCGATGCGGCCGAGGCACGAGGCACCTGGGACAGCCGGATGGAGGCCAGCGTGGTGGACGCGGTGGTACGCGGCGACACCGGTCCCGAGCTGCTGTCCCGGGCGGCCGCGCTGAATTGGGACACCACCGCGCCGGCGACCGTACTGGTGGGAACTCCGGCGCCCGGTCCAAATGGCTCCAACAGCGACGGCGACAGCGAGCGGGCCAGCCAGGATGTCCGCGACACCGCGGCTCGCCACGGCCGCGCTGCGCTGACCGACGTGCACGGCACCTGGCTGGTGGCGATCGTCTCCGGCCAGCTGTCGCCAACCGAGAAGTTCCTCAAAGACCTGCTGGCAGCATTCGCCGACGCCCCGGTGGTCATCGGCCCCACGGCGCCCATGCTGACCGCGGCGCACCGCAGCGCTAGCGAGGCGATCTCCGGGATGAACGCCGTCGCCGGCTGGCGCGGAGCGCCGCGGCCCGTGCTGGCTAGGGAACTTTTGCCCGAACGCGCCCTGATGGGCGACGCCTCGGCGATCGTGGCCCTGCATACCGACGTGATGCGGCCCCTAGCCGATGCCGGACCGACGCTCATCGAGACGCTAGACGCATATCTGGATTGTGGCGGCGCGATTGAAGCTTGTGCCAGAAAGTTGTTCGTTCATCCAAACACAGTGCGGTACCGGCTCAAGCGGATCACCGACTTCACCGGGCGCGATCCCACCCAGCCACGCGATGCCTATGTCCTTCGGGTGGCGGCCACCGTGGGTCAACTCAACTATCCGACGCCGCACTGAAGCATCGACAGCAATGCCGTGTCATAGATTCCCTCGCCGGTCAGAGGGGGTCCAGCAGGGGCCCCGGAAAGATACCAGGGGCGCCGTCGGACGGAAAGTGATCCAGACAACAGGTCGCGGGACGATCTCAAAAACATAGCTTACAGGCCCGTTTTGTTGGTTATATACAAAAACCTAAGACGAGGTTCATAATCTGTTACACCGCGCAAAACCGTCTTCACAGTGTTCTCTTAGACACGTGATTGCGTTGCTCGCACCCGGACAGGGTTCGCAAACCGAGGGAATGTTGTCGCCGTGGCTTCAGCTGCCCGGCGCAGCGGACCAGATCGCGGCGTGGTCGAAAGCCGCTGATCTAGATCTTGCCCGGCTGGGCACCACCGCCTCGACCGAGGAGATCACCGACACCGCGGTCGCCCAGCCATTGATCGTCGCCGCGACTCTGCTGGCCCACCAGGAACTGGCGCGCCGATGCGTGCTCGCCGGCAAGGACGTCATCGTGGCCGGCCACTCCGTCGGCGAAATCGCGGCCTACGCAATCGCCGGTGTGATAGCCGCCGACGACGCCGTCGCGCTGGCCGCCACCCGCGGCGCCGAGATGGCCAAGGCCTGCGCCACCGAGCCGACCGGCATGTCTGCGGTGCTCGGCGGCGACGAGACCGAGGTGCTGAGTCGCCTCGAGCAGCTCGACTTGGTCCCGGCAAACCGCAACGCCGCCGGCCAGATCGTCGCTGCCGGCCGGCTGACCGCGTTGGAGAAGCTCGCCGAAGACCCGCCGGCCAAGGCGCGGGTGCGTGCACTGGGTGTCGCCGGAGCGTTCCACACCGAGTTCATGGCGCCCGCACTTGACGGCTTTGCGGCGGCCGCGGCCAACATCGCAACCGCCGACCCCACCGCCACGCTGCTGTCCAACCGCGACGGGAAGCCGGTGACATCCGCGGCCGCGGCGATGGACACCCTGGTCTCCCAGCTCACCCAACCGGTGCGATGGGACCTGTGCACCGCGACGCTGCGCGAACACACAGTCACGGCGATCGTGGAGTTCCCCCCCGCGGGCACGCTTAGCGGTATCGCCAAACGCGAACTTCGGGGGGTTCCGGCACGCGCCGTCAAGTCACCCGCAGACCTGGACGAGCTGGCAAACCTATAACCGCGGACTCGGCCAGAACAACCACATACCCGTCAGTTCGATTTGTACACAACATATTACGAAGGGAAGCATGCTGTGCCTGTCACTCAGGAAGAAATCATTGCCGGTATCGCCGAGATCATCGAAGAGGTAACCGGTATCGAGCCGTCCGAGATCACCCCGGAGAAGTCGTTCGTCGACGACCTGGACATCGACTCGCTGTCGATGGTCGAGATCGCCGTGCAGACCGAGGACAAGTACGGCGTCAAGATCCCCGACGAGGACCTCGCCGGTCTGCGTACCGTCGGTGACGTTGTCGCCTACATCCAGAAGCTCGAGGAAGAAAACCCGGAGGCGGCTCAGGCGTTGCGCGCGAAGATTGAGTCGGAGAACCCCGATGCCGTTGCCAACGTTCAGGCGAGGCTTGAGGCCGAGTCCAAGTGAGTCAGCCTTCCACCGCTAATGGCGGTTTCCCCAGCGTTGTGGTGACCGCCGTCACAGCGACGACGTCGATCTCGCCGGACATCGAGAGCACGTGGAAGGGTCTGTTGGCCGGCGAGAGCGGCATCCACGCACTCGAAGACGAGTTCGTCACCAAGTGGGATCTAGCGGTCAAGATCGGCGGTCACCTCAAGGATCCGGTCGACAGCCACATGGGCCGACTCGACATGCGACGCATGTCGTACGTCCAGCGGATGGGCAAGTTGCTGGGCGGACAGCTATGGGAGTCCGCCGGCAGCCCGGAGGTCGATCCAGACCGGTTCGCCGTTGTTGTCGGCACCGGTCTAGGTGGAGCCGAGAGGATTGTCGAGAGCTACGACCTGATGAATGCGGGCGGCCCCCGGAAGGTGTCCCCGCTGGCCGTTCAGATGATCATGCCCAACGGTGCCGCGGCGGTGATCGGTCTGCAGCTTGGGGCCCGCGCCGGGGTGATGACCCCGGTGTCGGCCTGTTCGTCGGGCTCGGAAGCGATCGCCCACGCGTGGCGTCAGATCGTGATGGGCGACGCCGACGTCGCCGTCTGCGGCGGTGTCGAAGGACCCATCGAGGCGCTGCCCATCGCGGCGTTCTCCATGATGCGGGCCATGTCGACCCGCAACGACGAGCCTGAGCGGGCCTCCCGGCCGTTCGACAAGGACCGCGACGGCTTTGTGTTCGGCGAGGCCGGTGCGCTGATGCTCATCGAGACGGAGGAGCACGCCAAAGCCCGTGGCGCCAAGCCGTTGGCCCGATTGCTGGGTGCCGGTATCACCTCGGACGCCTTTCATATGGTGGCGCCCGCGGCCGATGGTGTTCGTGCCGGTAGGGCGATGACTCGCTCGCTGGAGCTGGCCGGGTTGTCGCCGGCGGACATCGACCACGTCAACGCGCACGGCACGGCGACGCCTATCGGCGACGCCGCGGAGGCCAACGCCATCCGCGTCGCCGGTTGTGATCAGGCCGCGGTGTACGCGCCGAAGTCTGCGCTGGGCCACTCGATCGGCGCGGTCGGTGCGCTCGAGTCGGTGCTCACGGTGCTGACGCTGCGCGACGGCGTCATCCCGCCGACCCTGAACTACGAGACACCCGATCCCGAGATCGACCTTGACGTCGTCGCCGGCGAACCGCGCTATGGCGATTACCGCTACGCAGTCAACAACTCGTTCGGGTTCGGCGGCCACAATGTGGCGCTTGCCTTCGGGCGTTACTGAAGCACGACATCGCGGGTCGCGAGGCCCGAGGTGGGGGTCCCCCCGCTTGCGGGGGCGAGTCGGACCGATATGGAAGGAACGTTCGCAAGACCAATGACGGAGCTGGTTACCGGGAAAGCCTTTCCCTACGTAGTCGTCACCGGCATCGCCATGACGACCGCGCTCGCGACCGACGCGGAGACTACGTGGAAGTTGTTGCTGGACCGCCAAAGCGGGATCCGTACGCTCGATGACCCATTCGTCGAGGAGTTCGACCTGCCAGTTCGCATCGGCGGACATCTGCTTGAGGAATTCGACCACCAGCTGACGCGGATCGAACTGCGCCGGATGGGATACCTGCAGCGGATGTCCACCGTGCTGAGCCGGCGCCTGTGGGAAAATGCCGGCTCACCCGAGGTGGACACCAATCGATTGATGGTGTCCATCGGCACCGGCCTGGGTTCGGCCGAGGAACTGGTCTTCAGTTACGACGATATGCGCGCTCGCGGAATGAAGGCGGTCTCGCCGCTGACCGTGCAGAAGTACATGCCCAACGGGGCCGCCGCGGCGGTCGGGTTGGAACGGCACGCCAAGGCCGGGGTGATGACGCCGGTATCGGCGTGCGCATCCGGCGCCGAGGCCATCGCCCGTGCGTGGCAGCAGATTGTGCTGGGAGAGGCCGATGCCGCCATCTGCGGCGGCGTGGAGACCAGGATCGAAGCGGTGCCCATCGCCGGGTTCGCTCAGATGCGCATCGTGATGTCCACCAACAACGACGACCCCGCCGGTGCATGCCGCCCATTCGACAGGGACCGCGACGGCTTTGTGTTCGGCGAGGGCGGCGCCCTTCTGTTGATCGAGACCGAGGAGCACGCCAAGGCACGTGGCGCCAACATCCTGGCCCGGATCATGGGCGCCAGCATCACCTCCGATGGCTTCCACATGGTGGCCCCGGACCCCAACGGGGAACGCGCCGGGCATGCGATTACGCGGGCGATTCAGCTGGCGGGCCTCGCCCCCGGCGACATCGACCACGTCAATGCGCACGCCACCGGCACCCAGGTCGGCGACCTGGCCGAAGGCAGGGCCATCAACAACGCCTTGGGCGGCAACCGACCGGCGGTGTACGCCCCCAAGTCTGCCCTCGGCCACTCGGTGGGCGCGGTCGGCGCGGTCGAATCGATCTTGACGGTGCTCGCGTTGCGCGATCAGGTGATCCCGCCGACACTGAATCTGGTAAACCTCGATCCCGAGATCGATTTGGACGTGGTGGCGGGTGAACCGCGACCGGGCAATTACCGGTATGCGATCAATAACTCGTTCGGATTCGGCGGCCACAACGTGGCAATCGCCTTCGGACGGTACTAAACCCCAGCGTTACGCGACAGGAGACCTGCGATGACAATCATGGCCCCCGAGGCGGTTGGCGAGTCGCTCGACCCCCGCGATCCGCTGTTGCGGCTGAGCAACTTCTTCGACGACGGCAGCGTGGAATTGCTGCACGAGCGTGACCGCTCCGGAGTGCTGGCCGCGGCGGGCACCGTCAACGGTGTGCGCACCATCGCGTTCTGCACCGACGGCACCGTGATGGGCGGCGCCATGGGCGTCGAGGGGTGCACGCACATCGTCAACGCCTACGACACTGCCATCGAAGACCAGAGTCCCATCGTGGGCATCTGGCATTCGGGTGGTGCCCGGCTGGCTGAAGGTGTGCGGGCGCTGCACGCGGTAGGCCAGGTGTTCGAAGCCATGATCCGCGCGTCCGGCTACATCCCGCAGATCTCGGTGGTCGTCGGTTTCGCCGCCGGCGGCGCCGCCTACGGACCGGCGTTGACCGACGTCGTCGTCATGGCGCCGGAAAGCCGGGTGTTCGTCACCGGGCCCGACGTGGTGCGCAGCGTCACCGGCGAGGACGTCGACATGGCCTCGCTCGGTGGGCCGGAGACCCACCACAAGAAGTCCGGGGTGTGCCACATCGTCGCCGACGACGAACTCGATGCCTACGACCGTGGGCGCCGGTTGGTCGGATTGTTCTGCCAGCAGGGGCATTTCGATCGCAGCAAGGCCGAGGCCGGTGACACCGACATCCACGCGCTGCTGCCGGAATCCTCGCGACGTGCCTACGACGTGCGTCCGATCGTGACGGCGATCCTCGATGCGGACACACCGTTCGACGAGTTCCAGGCCAATTGGGCGCCGTCGATGGTGGTCGGGCTGGGTCGGCTGTCGGGTCGCACGGTGGGTGTACTGGCCAACAACCCGCTACGCCTGGGCGGCTGCCTGAACTCCGAAAGCGCAGAGAAGGCAGCGCGTTTCGTGCGGCTGTGCGACGCGTTCGGGATTCCGCTGGTGGTGGTGGTCGATGTGCCGGGCTATCTGCCCGGTGTCGACCAGGAGTGGGGTGGCGTGGTGCGCCGTGGCGCCAAGTTGCTGCACGCGTTCGGCGAGTGCACCGTTCCGCGGGTCACGCTGGTCACCCGAAAGACCTACGGCGGGGCATACATTGCGATGAACTCCCGGTCGTTGAACGCGACCAAGGTGTTCGCCTGGCCGGACGCCGAGGTCGCGGTGATGGGCGCTAAGGCGGCCGTCGGCATCCTGCACAAGAAGAAGTTGGCCGCCGCTCCGGAGCACGAACGCGAAGCGCTGCACGACCAGTTGGCCGCCGAGCATGAGCGCATCGCCGGCGGGGTCGACAGTGCGCTGGACATCGGTGTGGTCGACGAGAAGATCGACCCGGCGCATACTCGCAGCAAGCTCACCGAGGCGCTGGCGCAGGCTCCGGCACGGCGCGGCCGCCACAAGAACATCCCGCTGTAGTTCTGACCGCGAGCAGACGCAGAATCGCACGCGCGAGGTCCGCGCCGTGCGATTCTGCGTCTGCTCGCCAGTTATCCCCAGCGGTGGCTGGTCAACGCGAGGCGCTCCTCGCATGCTCGGACGGTGCCTACCGACGCGCTAACAATTCTCGAGAAGGCCGGCGGGTTCGCCACCACCGCGCAATTGCTCACGGTCATGACCCGCCAACAGCTCGACGTCCAAGTGAAAAACGGCGGCCTCGTTCGCGTTTGGTACGGGGTCTACGCGGCACAAGAGCCGGACCTGTTGGGCCGCTTGGCGGCTCTCGATGTGTTCATGGGGGGGCACGCCGTCGCGTGTCTGGGCACCGCCGCCGCGTTGTATGGATTCGACACGGAAAACACCGTCGCTATCCATATGCTCGATCCCGGAGTAAGGATGCGGCCCACGGTCGGTCTGATGGTCCACCAACGCGTCGGTGCCCGGCTCCAACGGGTGTCAGGTCGTCTCGCGACCGCGCCCGCATGGACTGCCGTGGAGGTCGCACGACAGTTGCGCCGCCCGCGGGCGCTGGCCACCCTCGACGCCGCACTACGGTCAATGCGCTGCGCTCGCAGTGAAATTGAAAACGCCGTTGCTGAGCAGCGAGGCCGCCGAGGCATCGTCGCGGCGCGCGAACTCTTACCCTTCGCCGACGGACGCGCGGAATCGGCCATGGAGAGCGAGGCTCGGCTCGTCATGATCGACCACGGGCTGCCGTTGCCCGAACTTCAATACCCGATACACGGCCACGGTGGTGAAATGTGGCGAGTCGACTTCGCCTGGCCCGACATGCGTCTCGCGGCCGAATACGAAAGCATCGAGTGGCACGCGGGACCGGCGGAGATGCTGCGCGACAAGACACGCTGGGCCAAGCTCCAAGAGCTCGGGTGGACGATTGTCCCGATTGTCGTCGACGATGTCAGACGCGAACCCGGCCGCCTGGCGGCCCGCATCGCCCGCCACCTCGACCGCGCGCGTATGGCCGGCTGACCGCTGGTGAGCAGACGCAGAGTCGCACTGCGCCGGCCGGCGCAGTGCGACTCTGCGTCTGCTCGCGCTCAACGGCTGAGGAACTCCTTAGCCACGGCGACTACGCGCTCGCGATCCCGTGGCACCAGACCGATCCGGGTCCGGCGGTCGAGGATATCGTCCACATCCAGCGCCCCCTCATGGGTCACCGCGTATTCGAACTCCGCCCGGGTCACGTCGATGCCGTCGGCGACCGGCTCGGTGGGCCGCTCACATGTGGCGGCGGCAGCGACGTTGGCCGCCTCGGCCCCGTACCGCGCCACCAGCGACTCGGGCAATCCGGCGCCCGATCCGGGGGCCGGCCCAGGGTTCGCCGGTGCGCCGATCAGCGGCAGGTTGCGAGTGCGGCACTTCGCGGCTCGCAGGTGTCGCAGCGTGATGGCGCGATTCAGCACATCCTCTGCCATGTAGCGGTATTCCGTCAGCTTGCCGCCGACCACACTGATCACGCCCGACGGCGATTCAAAAACAGCGTGGTCACGCGAAACGTCGGCGGTGCGGCCCTGGACACCAGCACCGCCGGTGTCGATTAGCGGCCGCAATCCCGCATAGGCACCGATGACATCCTTGGTGCCGACCGCCGTCCCCAATGCGGTGTTCACCGTATCCAGCAGGAACGTGATCTCTTCCGAAGACGGTTGTGGCACATCGGGAATCGGGCCGGGTGCGTCTTCGTCGGTCAGCCCGAGATAGATCCGGCCCAGCTGCTCGGGCATGGCGAACACGAAGCGGTTCAGCTCACCGGGGATCGGAATGGTCAGCGCGGCAGTCGGATTGGCAAACGACTTCGCGTCGAAGACCAGATGTGTGCCGCGGCTGGGGCGTAGCCTCAGGGACGGGTCGATCTCACCCGCCCACACGCCCGCCGCGTTGATGACGGCACGCGCCGACAGCGCGAACGACTGCCGGGTGCGCCGGTCGGTCAACTCCACCGAAGTGCCGGTGACATTCGACGCGCCCACGTAAGTGAGGATGCGGGCGCCGTGCTGGGCCGCGGTGCGCGCGACGGCCATGACCAGCCGGGCGTCGTCGATCAATTGCCCGTCGTACGCGAGCAGACCACCGTCGAGGCCGTCCCGCCGAACGGTGGGAGCAATCTCCACCACCCGTGACGCCGGGATTCGGCGCGATCGGGGCAACGTCGCCGCCGGCGTACCCGCTAGCACCCGCAAAGCGTCGCCGGCCAGGAAACCGGCACGCACCAACGCCCGCTTGGTGTGACCCATCGACGGCAACAACGGGACCAGTTGCGGCATGGCATGCACGAGATGAGGAGCGTTGCGTGTCATCAGGATTCCGCGTTCGACGGCGCTGCGCCGGGCGATGCCCACGTTGCCGCTGGCCAGATAGCGCAGACCGCCGTGCACCAACTTCGAGCTCCAGCGGCTGGTGCCGAACGCCAGATCATGCTTTTCCACCAAGGCCACCGTCAGACCGCGGGTGGCAGCATCTAAGGCAATGCCAACACCGGTAATGCCGCCGCCTATCACGATGACGTCGAGTGCGCCACCGTCGGCCAGTGCGGTCAGGTCGGCGGAGCGACGCGCCGCGTTGAGTGCAGCCGAGTGGGGCATCAGCACAAATATCCGTTCAGTGCGTGGGTAAGTTCGGTGGCCAGCGCGGCGGAATCGAGGATCGAATCGACGATGTCCGCGGACTGGATGGTCGACTGGGCGATCAGCAACACCATGGTCGCCAGTCGACGAGCGTCGCCGGAGCGCACACTGCCCGACCGCTGCGCCACTGTCAGCCGGGCGGCCAACCCCTCGATCAGGACCTGCTGGCTGGTGCCGAGGCGCTCGGTGATGTACACCCTGGCCAGCTCCGAGTGCATGACCGACATGATCAGATCGTCACCCCGCAACCGGTCGGCCACCGCGACAATCTGCTTTACCAACGCTTCCCGGTCGTCCCCGTCGAGGGGCACCTCCCGCAGCACGTCGGCGATATGGCTGGTCAGCATGGACGCCATGATCGACCGGGTGTCCGGCCAGCGACGGTATACGGTCGGGCGGCTCACGCCCGCGCGCCGGGCGATCTCGGCAAGTGTCACCCGGTCCACGCCGTAATCGACGACGCAGCTCGCCGCTGCCCGCAGGATACGACCACCGGTATCCGCGCGGTCATTACTCATTGACAGCATGTGTAATACTGTAACGCGTGACTCACCGCGAGGAACTCCTTCCACCGATGAAATGGGACGCGTGGGGAGATCCCGCCGCGGCCAAGCCACTTTCTGATGGCGTCCGGTCGTTGCTGAAGCAGGTTGTGGGCCTAGCGGACTCGGAGCAGCCCGAACTCGACCCCGCGCAGGTGCAGCTGCGCCCGTCCGCCCTGTCGGGGGCAGACCACGATGCGCTGGCGCGCATCGTCGGCACCGAGTATTTCCGCACCGCCGATCGCGACCGGCTGCTGCACGCCGGCGGCAAGTCCACCCCAGACCTGCTGCGGCGCAAAGACACCGGTGTCCAGGATGCGCCCGACGCGGTGTTGCTGCCCGGCGGCCCCAACGGGGAGGACGCCGTCGCCGACATCTTGCACTACTGCTCCGACCACGGCATTGCCGTGGTCCCGTTTGGTGGCGGCACCAGCGTCGTTGGTGGGCTTGACCCCGTTCGCAACGACTTTCGCGCGGTGATCTCCCTGGATATGCGGCGCTTCGACCGGCTGCACCGGATCGATGAGGTGTCCGGCGAGGCCGAACTGGAGGCCGGTGTCACCGGGCCGGAAGCCGAACGTCTGCTCGGCGAACATGGCTTCTCGCTCGGGCACTTCCCGCAGAGCTTCGAGTTCGCCACCATCGGGGGGTTCGCGGCCACCCGCTCGTCAGGCCAGGACTCGGCTGGCTATGGCCGGTTCAACGACATGATTCTTGGGCTGCGCATGATCACTCCGGTGGGGGTGCTGGATCTGGGTCGAGTGCCGGCGTCGGCGGCCGGCCCGGACCTGCGCCAGCTGGCGATCGGCTCCGAAGGCGTCTTCGGCGTCATCACCCGGGTGCGGCTGCGGGTGCACCGGATTCCGGAATCGACGCGTTACGAGGCGTGGTCGTTTCCCGATTTCGCGACCGGGGTTGCGGCGCTGCGCACCATCACCCAAACCGGCACCGGCCCCACCGTCGTTCGGCTCTCTGACGAGGCCGAAACCGGCGTCAACCTCGCCACCACCGAGGCGATCGGGGAAACCCAAATCACCGGCGGCTGTTTGGGGATCACCGTGTTCGAGGGCACCCAGGAACACACCGAGAGCAGGCACGCCGAGACGCGCGCGTTGCTGGCGGCCCGAGGCGGCACCTCGTTGGGCGAAGGACCGGCGCGGGCCTGGGAACGCGGCAGGTTCGCCGCGCCGTATCTGCGTGACTCCCTGTTGGCCGCGGGAGCGCTCTGCGAGACCCTCGAGACCGCCACGGTGTGGTCCAACACCCCCGTGCTGAAGGCCGCCGTGACCGAAGCGCTCACCACCTCGCTGGCCGCATCGGGTACACCGGCGCTGGTGATGTGCCACGTGTCGCACGTGTATCCCACCGGCGCGTCGTTGTACTTCACCGTTGTCGCCGGGCAGCGAGGCGATCCGATCGAGCAGTGGCTGGCCGCCAAGAAGGCGGCGTCGGATGCGATCATGGCCACCGGAGGAACGATCACGCACCACCATGCGGTTGGTTCCGACCACCGCCCCTGGATGCGCGCGGAGGTGGGTGATCTGGGCGTGACATTGTTGCGCACGATCAAGGCGACGCTGGATCCGGCCGGAATTCTCAACCCTGGCAAGCTGATTCCATGAGCGCCGGGCAGCTGCGCCGGCATGAGATCGGCAAGGTCACCGCGCTGACCAATCCCCTGTCAGGCCATGGCGCCGCCGTAAAGGCTGCACACGGCGCGATCGCCCGGCTGAAGCATCGGGGGGTGGACGTCGTCGAGATCGTCGGCGGGGACGCCCACGACGCACGCCATCTGCTCGCCGCGGCAGTCGCAAAAGGCACTGACGCGGTGATGGTGACCGGCGGTGACGGAGTCGTCTCCAACGCGCTACAGGTCTTGGCGGGCACCGACATTCCGTTAGGAATCATTCCGGCCGGCACTGGTAACGACCACGCACGCGAATTCGGGCTTCCCACAAAGAATCCCAAGGCAGCCGCAGATATCGTTGTTGACGGCTGGACGGAAACCATTGACCTGGGCCGGATTCAAGACGACAACGGTATCGAAAAGTGGTTCGGTACCGTGGCGGCTACCGGATTCGACTCCCTGGTCAACGATCGCGCCAACCGAATGCGCTGGCCACACGGGCGGATGCGCTATTACATCGCGATGCTCGCCGAACTGTCGCGGCTGCGGCCGTTGCCGTTCCGGCTGGTGCTCGACGGCACCGAAGAGATCGTCGCCGACCTCACACTTGCCGACTTCGGCAATACCCGCAGCTACGGCGGCGGATTATTGATCTGCCCCAACGCCGACCACTCGGACGGCCTGCTCGACATCACCATGGCCCAGTCGGATTCCCGTACCAAGTTGCTCCGCCTGTTCCCCACCATTTTCAAAGGCGCCCATGTCGAGCTTGACGAGGTGAGCACCACACGAGCCAAGACAGTCCACGTCGAGTGCCCCGGTATCAACGTCTATGCCGACGGCGACTTCGCCTGCCCGTTACCAGCCGAGATCTCCGCGGTGCCGGCCGCCCTTCAGGTTCTTCGCCCCCGCCACGGATAAGCGGGTGGTAACGACTCGGTCGTAAAGCGCGACATCCTTCCAAACCCGCTGTACGGGAGGAACAGATGTCCGGACACCGCAAGAAGGCAATGCTCGCCTTGGCGGCTGCGTCGCTGGCAGCGACGCTGGCCCCGAACGCAGTCGCGGCCGCAGAACCGTCGTGGAACGGGCAGTACCTCGTGACGTTGTCTGCCAACGCGAAAACCGGCACCAGCATGGCGGCCAACCGGCCAGAGTATCCACACAAAGCGAACTACACGTTCAGCTCGCGCTGCGCGTCCGATGTCTGCATTGCCACCGTGGTCGACGCTCCGCCACCAAAAAACGAGTTCATCCCGCGGCCAATCGAATACACCTGGAATGGGACTCAATGGGTACGGGAGATCAGCTGGCAATGGGACTGCCTGCTACCCGACGGCACAATCGAATATGCCCCAGCCAAATCGATCACGGCCTACACGCCCGGTCAGTACGGAATCCTCACCGGCGTCTTTCATACCGATATCGCCAGCGGCACGTGTAAAGGCAATGTCGACATGCCAGTGTCGGCCAAACCGATCGTTGGCTGACGTTGCCAGCCCTGCCGAGCATGGGCGGCACATCACGCAAACGCATGGACGACCAGCACAGCCCCGAATGCGGCGATAACGGCGTTGCCGGCAAGGACTGTCATCCGACGGACGCGGGCGGTCGCCCGGGACCTGAGAAACGCTCCCGCCGAGACAAGCAGCAACTGCCAGAGCAACGACGCGAGCGCTACCCCGACCACAACAGCGATCGCGGTCGTTGCGCGCAACGCGCGCGCCAGCGTCACGGCTACTGCGGTGAAGTACACGAACGTGGCCGGGTTGATCGCCGTTAGGCCGAAGATCAACGCAAACCGAACACAGCCCAGCTGTTTTTGTGGGGCCGGAACCGGCTCCGGCGATGGACGCAACCCGTGCCCGATTCCCATCGCAGCGATGACCAGCAGCACGATCGCACCGACGATTTCGGGCCAAACCCTCAACACGTTGATCGTCGGTGCCGCAACTGTCTCCAAATCGCGGTAGCGCAATACGCTACGTCGACAAGGGCGACCGCCGCGGCGGCCGGTATTCCACGACGCCAGCCGCGCTCAACACCTGCTTGCCGAGGAAAGCGTTCCCGGTGGCGGCATCGAGGCGTTTGTCGATGTGCGACTTCGACCGGCGGAGGACAGCGACGACTTTCTGGCATGGTCGAGCACGGACACCACGATCGACGATGCCGTCCACGTCACCGGACCCTACGACTACCTGCTACACATTCGGGTCTGCGACACAGCGGACCTGGACCGCCTGTTACGCAGGCTCAAGACCTCCGCGGAAGCTGCGCAAACCCAAACGCGCATTGCGCTCAGGTCCCGGCGTTGACACCGCGCCAGCAGGCGCCACCAAACCCTTAGCCAACTCCCCGACTCAGCCAAGTCACCTCGCCGGCGTCGCCGCCGTCACGATACACCTCGAGCGCCTGGTCCCAGGCCGTTCCCAGCACCGAATCCAGTTCGGCGGCCAGTGTGTCCGCACCTTGGGCCATCATCGCCCGCAGCCGCATCTCCCCCACCATGATGTCGCCGTTGGCGCTCATCGCCCCGCTCCACAGACCCAGTTGCGGGGTGTGACTGAATCGCTGGCCGTCGACTCCAGGGCTAGGGTCTTCGGTGACCTCGAACCGCAGCACCGACCAGGAACGCAAGGCGTTGGCTAGTCGCGCCCCGGTGCCCACCGGCCCGACCCAATTAGTGACCGCACGCAACTGCGGCGGCAGGGCCGGTTGCGGCGTCCAGACCAGGTTCGCCTTGGCCTGTAGGGTCGACGACAACGCCCACTCGACATGCGGGCACACCGCCGCGGGCGAGGCGTGGATGTACACCACACCGGACGTCACGTCGGCGAATTGGTTCGACGCTCGCATCTGCTGCTCCTTCGGTTCCACGAGGGACGTCTTCCCCAACGACCTGGTGAACCCGACAAGCAGGATGCCTGCTGTGAAATTTCGAATTTTTGTGTCGTGCGTTTCTATTGTGCCTTGTGATACCCGTGTTGCGCTAGTGTGCGGTTCTGCCTAGGTGTACTCGGCTAGAACCGCGTCGGAAATCGCGGGCCACAAGTCCAACGCCCAGTCGCCGAAATCGCGGGCCGTGAGGACCACCAGAGCCAGGTCCGCCTTGGGATCCACCCAGATGAAACCGCCTGATTGGCCGAAATGGCCGAATGTCCGCGTCGAGTTGCACTCGCCGGTCCAGTGGGGCGATTTCGAATTCCTGATCTCAAAGCCCAGCCCCCAGTCATTGGGCCGCTGCACACCGTACCCGGGCAGTACACCGTCCAGGCCGGGAAACTGCACCGTGGTCGCGTCGGCATGCATCTGCGCCGAGACCGTCGATGGACGCAGCAGATCACCCGCGAACACCGCCAAGTCCGCGACCGTCGAGGTCGCCCCGAACCCGGCGGCAGCGGGGCCCCCGTCCAGCCGGGTGGTCACCATGCCCAGGGGTTCGCACACCGCCTCGGTCAGGTAGCGCCCGAACTCGATCCCCGACTCCCGCTGCACGCTCTCGGCCAGCACGGTGAAACCGTAGTTCGAATACATCCGGCGGGTGCCGGGGCGGGCCAGCGCCTGATCGGAATGCATCGCCAACCCCGATGTGTGCGCCAGCAGGTGACGGACCGTGGAGCCGGGCGGGCCTGCCGGGGTGTCGAGATTCACCACCCCCTCCTCAACGGCGACCTGTGCGGCTCGGGCCACCAGCGGCTTGGTGACCGACGCCAGCGCGAACACCCGCGCGGTATCGCCGTGGGTGGCTAGCACCCCTGCGGGTCCGATCACCGCGGCGGCCGCAGCCGGGACCGGCCAGCCACCAAGCACTTCGAGAGCGGTCATCGACTCCGGCGCGTCACTTCCGGGCGATGTAGTAGTTGTTCAACACGTCCGACTCGATCTCGGCCACCGTCACGTCGGTAAAACCGGCGTCGGCGAGCATCGAGGTGGCCAACTGCCTGCCCCACACCGTCCCCAACCCGGCCCCGTCAAGCGCCAGCGACACCGTCATGCAGTGCATTAGCGAGGTCGTGTACAGGTAGGTGCTCAGCGGAACGCCGACATTGTCTTCCAGTTGACTCGATGCCTTGATGTCGACCATCAGCAGCACACCACCGGGTCGCAGCGCACGATAGATGTTCTGCAGGACGCGCGCCGGCTGCGCCTGGTCGTGAATCGCGTCGAACACGGTGATCACGTCGTAGGCCCCCACCTTGTCCAGCTCTGCCAGGTCATGGCGCTCGAAGGTCGCGTTTGCCAGGCCCAACCGAGCCGCCTCCTCGGTCCCCGCCGCAACGGCCTCGTCGGAAAAGTCGATGCCGGTGAATCGGCTCGCGCCGAACGCCTGCGCCATCAGCTTGACCGCGCGACCACTGCCGCAACCGAAATCGGCCACGTCGGCTCCGGACCGCAAGCGGTCCGGAAGGCCGTCGACCAGCGGGAGCACCACGTCGATCAAGGCGGCATCGAACACCATGCCGCTCATCTCGGCCATCAGCTTGTGGAAGCGCGGGTATTCGCTGTAGGGCACACCGCCGCCTTCCCGGAAGCAGCGAATGACCTTTTGTTCGACCTCGCCGAGCAGCGAAACGAACTGTGCTATCACGGCGAGGTTGTCCGGCCCGGCCGCACGGGTCAGCATGCCGGCGCGGTGGGCAGGCAGCGAGTAGGTCGAGCTCCCCGCGTCGTATTCGACGATCTGCCCGGTGGTCATGCCGCCTAGCCACTCCCGAACGTAGCGCTCTTCCAACCCCGCAGCCTCAGCGATCTCCATGCTGGTGGCTGGCGGAAGTCCGGCCATGGTGTCCAGCAGCCCGGTCTGGTGTCCAACGCTCACCAGGATCGCCAAACCGGCGCTGTCGATGGCCGCAACAAAACGGTTGCCGAATTCTTCGGTGGTCTCGAGTGCTCCGCTCATCTGCGCCGCTCCTCCTCATCGCTTCGCTCTGCATCGTCACCGGCGCGACTCATCTGCGCCGCTCCTGCTCATCGCTTCGCTCTGCATCGTCACCGGCGCGACTCATCTGCGCCGCTCCTGCTCATCGCTTCGCTCTGCATCGTCACCGGCGCGACTCATCTGCGCCGCTCCTCCTCATCGCTTCGCTCTGCATCGTCACCGGCGCGCATGGTCAGCGACGCTACACCGTAGGTTGGACACCATGAGTCAGACGGTGCGCGGTGTGATCGCACGACAAAAGGGCGAACCCGTTGAGCTGGTGAACATTGTCGTCCCGGATCCCGGACCCGGCGAGGCCGTGGTCGACGTCACCGCCTGCGGGGTATGCCATACCGACCTGACCTACCGCGAGGGCGGCATCAACGACGAATACCCTTTTCTGCTCGGACACGAGGCCGCGGGCATCATCGAGGCCGTCGGGCCGGGTGTAACCGCAGTCGAGCCCGGCGACTTCGTGATCCTGAACTGGCGTGCCGTGTGCGGCCAGTGCCGGGCCTGCAAACGCGGACGGCCCCGCTACTGCTTCGACACCTTTAACGCCGAACAGAAGATGACGCTGACCGACGGCACCGAGCTCACTGCGGCGTTGGGCATCGGGGCCTTTGCCGATAAGACGCTGGTGCACTCTGGCCAGTGCACGAAGGTCGATCCGGCTGCCGATCCCGCGGTGGCCGGCCTGCTGGGTTGCGGGGTCATGGCCGGCCTGGGCGCCGCGATCAACACCGGCGGGGTAACCCGCGACGACACCGTCGCGGTGATCGGCTGCGGCGGCGTTGGCGATGCCGCGATCGCCGGTGCCGCGCTGGTCGGCGCCAAACGGATCATCGCGGTCGACACCGATGACACGAAGCTTGACTGGGCCCGCACCTTCGGCGCCACCCACACCGTCAACGCCCGCGAAGTCGACGTCGTCCAGGCCATCGGCGGCCTCACGGATGGATTCGGCGCGGACGTGGTGATCGACGCCGTCGGCCGACCGGAAACCTACCAGCAGGCCTTCTACGCCCGCGATCTCGCCGGAACCGTTGTGCTGGTGGGTGTTCCGACGCCCGACATGCGCCTGGACATGCCGCTGGTCGACTTCTTCTCTCACGGCGGTGCGCTGAAGTCGTCGTGGTACGGCGATTGCCTGCCCGAAAGCGACTTCCCCACGCTGATCGACCTTTACCTGCAGGGCCGGCTGCCGCTGCAGCGGTTCGTTTCCGAACGCATCGGGCTCGAAGACGTCGAGGAGGCGTTCCACAAGATGCATGGCGGCAAGGTATTGCGTTCGGTGGTGATGTTGTGATGGCCGCCATCGAGCGCGTCATCACCCACGGCACCTTCGAACTCGATGGCGGCAGTTGGGAAGTCGACAACAACATCTGGCTGGTCGGCGACGACTCCGAGGTGGTGGTTTTCGACGCCGCCCACCACGCGGCTCCTATCATCGACGCCGTCGGCGGCCGCAAGGTGGTTGCGGTGATCTGCACGCACGGCCACAACGACCACGTGACGGTGGCCCCCGAACTGGGCACGGCGCTTGACGCACCGGTGCTGATGCATCCCGGCGACGCCGTGCTGTGGCGAATGACTCACCCGGACAAAAGCTTTCGCGCCGTTTCAGACGGTGATGCGGTGCGGGTTGGCGGGACGGAGTTGCGTGCGCTGCACACCCCGGGGCACTCCCCTGGATCGGTGTGCTGGTATGCGCCAGAGCTGGGTCCCGGAACAGGCACCGTGTTCAGCGGAGACACGCTGTTCGCTGGCGGGCCGGGTGCAACCGGCCGCTCGTATTCCGACTTCCCCACGATCCTGCGGTCGATATCCGGACGGCTCGGCGCATTACCGGGCGACACCGTCGTGCACACCGGCCACGGCGACAGCACCACCATCGGCGACGAGATCGTCCACTACGAGGAATGGGTGGCCCGTGGGCATTGATCCCGCGGGCGCGCGCAGAATGCCGGTCGTAGCGGCGTGTCGGTGTACAAGCACCGCGCGGTCCATGAGCCGAGCGCTACTTATCCGCGCAATCTGACACTCGAGCCAAGCTGCGGCGCAGAAACACCGCAAAGCCGGCACCCATGACCACAAATGCCGTCACTGGCACCCAGTCACCCAACCGAAGGTAGAGCGTGACATTCGATGCCAACGGAACGTTCACCACGATGGCACCGTTGAATTCCGCCGAGCACCAGGCCAGCCGACGGCCCCGGGTATCAAAGGCCGAGCTGTCGCCCGACAAGCTGGCGTGCACCGCTGGGATGCCGGCTTCGACGGCGCGCACCGCGGGCTGGGCGGCCAACTGCGGCTGCGCCCAACTCCCTTGGAACGTCGAGGTGGAACTCTGATACACCAGCAGCGCCGCCCCGAGCCGCGCGGCGTGCCGGGTCAGATCGGAGAAGGTCATCTCGTAGCTGATCAACGGGGCGATATGCAAGGAGTTCACCGCCAACACCACCGGCCCGGCGCCGCGCTGCCGATCCTTTGCGGCGGCCTTGCTGTAGCGGGTGATCCAGCCGAAAAGCGGGCGCAGCGGAGCACATATTCGCCAAACGGAACCAACCGGGTCTTCCGGTAGCTGCCCACAGCTTCGTGCGCGCCGACAAGCACCGCCGACTTGTAGATTCCCCCGTCCGGTGCCGGGGCGTCGACGTTGACCAACAAATCCGCGCCCACCCGCTGTGACAGCTCGGCCAGGCGAGCCAGGACGTCAGGATGGCGGGTGAGGTCTTGTCCGACGCTGCTTTCCCCCCAGACCACCAAGTCCGGCCGCTGGTCCGCAACGGCCGCGGTGAACTCTTCACCGGCCGCCAGTCGAGCCGCCGCATCGGCTATGTCGCCGGCCTGTACCAGCGCCACGCGCACCGTCGGACCGCCGACCGGCACCGAGCCCAGCAGGTAGGAAGCCGGGCCGAGTCCCGCACACCCAATCACGCATCCCAGCGCGACCAGCCGGCCGCCCGTTGCCCGGCACACGAGCACGCTCGCGATGGCGGTATTGGTCGCAACCAGAAGAAAACTTGTCAGCCACACCCCACCCAGCGACGCCGACGCTAGCGTCACGGGCTGGCTCCATTGCGATGCACCCAGCAACGCCCACGGACCGCCCAGCGATTGCCAGGACCGCACCGCTTCGGCTGCCACCCACGCGCTGGGCACCACGACCAGGGCGGCACCGACGCGGCATGTGGTCACCGGTACCGACAACAGCCGGTGCGCCAACCACCCGGCCGGCAGCCACAGCACACCCAGGCCGGCGGCCAACAGCACCAGCATCGGACCAGCACTGGTCACCAGCCAGTACTGGGTTGCCAGCACAAATCCGCCCATACCCGTCCACGCCCGCAGCGCGCCCTCCCACGACGTCGGCGCGGCCCGCACCACTAACAGCAGTGGGACCAAGCCGAACCAGGCCAGCCACCACCAAGACGGCGCGGGAAAGGCCAGCGCGGGTAACCCGCCGAACACCAACGCTGCCGCACAACCAATGACCGGTTGTCGCCGGGCTCCCGCGCGCAACGCCATGCCGATCAGCATGCCGGCCACATTCGCCTGCGTCGAGGAAAAGAGCAGACTAAGACCGGCAGTCCCCGCCAGAAAGGGAGTGATTTGCATGGCCAAGGATCTGGTCGCCACGGTGCCCGATCTTTCCGGGAAGCTGGCAATCATCACCGGCGCCAACAGCGGTCTAGGCTTCGGGCTGGCCCGGCGGCTGTCGGCGGCTGGCGCCGACGTAATCATGGCGATCCGCAATCGCGCCAAGGGCGAGGCGGCGGTCGAGGAAATCCGGACCGCGGTTCCGGATGCGAAGCTGACCATCAAGGCCCTCGACCTGTCATCGTTGGCGTCCGTCGCCGCGTTGGGGGAACAGCTCATGGCTGACGGGCGGCCGATCGACCTGCTGATCAACAACGCCGGCGTCATGACCCCACCGGAACGCGTTACCACTGCCGACGGCTTCGAATTGCAGTTCGGCAGCAACCATCTCGGACACTTCGCGCTAACCGCACACCTGCTGCCGCTGTTGCGCGCGGCACAGCGCGCGAGGGTCGTCTCGTTGAGCAGCTTGGCGGCCCGCCGCGGCCGCATCCACTTCGACGACCTACAGTTCGAGAGGTCGTACGCCCCGATGACGGCCTATGGCCAGTCGAAGCTGGCGGTCTTGATGTTCGCCCGCGAGCTGGACCGCCGCAGCCGCGCGGCCGGCTGGGGCATCATCTCCAATGCCGCGCATCCTGGCTTGACCAAGACCAACCTGCAGATCGCGGGACCGTCCCATGGCCGCGACAAGCCGGCGCTGATGGAACGCTTGTACAAGACGTCCTGGCGTTTCGCACCGTTCCTCTGGCAGGAGATCGAAGAGGGGATCTTGCCCGCGCTGTATGCAGCCGCCACCCCGCAAGCCGACGGTGGCGCGTTCTATGGCCCCCGCGGCCGCTACGAGGTCGCCGGCGGTGGTGTGCGAGAGGCCAAGGTTCCCGCAGCCGCCCGCAACGACGCCGATAGCAAGCGACTTTGGGAGGTCTCCGAGCAGCTCACCGGTGTCAGCTACCCGAAATCGCGCTGAACTGCCCGATCCCGGGAACCTGAGGTATTCCGGGGGGGAGCTGCGGAATCTCCGGAATCGGTGGGATCGGCGGGATCGGTGGAGGGCTGGGGGACGTGGTCGCCGGCGGCTGCGTGGTCGCCGGCGGCTGCGTGGTCGCCGGCGGCGCGGAAGCGGGGGTCGTCGGTGCCGGAGTGATGACATCGGTGGTCACCGCCGGTTGCGTATTCGTCGTTGTCGGCGGAGGCGGCAACGGCTGCTGCAGCGGCGGCGCGGGCCCACCGGTGGCTGGCGCCTGTACGGGAGGTGCGGGCTCGGTAGTGGGGCCATCGGATGCCGGCGCTGGGGACGGGGGCGGTGCGGCGGTCGTGGTCACACCCGGCCTCTGCGGGGTCCCCGGCGCCGTCGGCTGGTCGCCGGTGGACAACCCGATCGCCACGGCGGCACCCACCAGCAACACCGCCACCGTCGTGCCGGTGATGATCACGGCCGGCAGGCGATACCACGGGATTGGCGGGGACTTGGGCTCGGGCTCCGCATGGGCATCGTGGTCGAAGCTCAGCGACGGGCGGGCCGCTGTGTAGCCAGGGGCCGGCCCGATGTGGGAGTCCTCGTCGGCCTCCGACCAGGCCAAAGCGGGCTGCAGGACCGACGCCGGCGCATCGGCCGGCGCCGTCGCCGTCGCCGAGGTGACCGCGGTCAGCACCGTTGCGCTGGTGTCGCCGGGTCTGCGTGCCGCCCACAACGCGCCGCCGAAAGCGGCCGTCAATTGCGGACGAGGCGTCCTGACCACCGGCACGCAGAAACGTCCGGACAGCGTCGTGGTGACTGCCGGGATATTTGCACCACCACCCACCGAAACGATCGCTACCAGCTCGGCCGTGCGAATTCCGCTGCGGGCCAGGGTTTGTTCCAAGGCCCTGCCCACGCTGTCCAGCGAGTCACGGATTGTGTCCTCGAGCTCGTTGCGGGTCAACCGGATATCCCCGCCCAACGCGTCGGTCAGCGTGGTCACCGTGCTTGACGAAAGCCGTTCCTTGGCTTTGCGACATTCGATCCGCAGCTTAGTCAGTGAGCCGATCGCCGAGGTGCCGGCTGGATCGAACGCGCCCGTGCCCGGTAGTTCGGACATGACGTAGCTCAACAGCGACTGATCGATCAGATCGCCGGAGAAAGCCTGATGGCGCACCGTCGCGGCCACCGGCCGATACTCGTCTGCGGCGTCGACGAGCGTGATGCCGGTCCCGCTGCCACCGAAGTCGCATACCGCGACGATCCCACGGGCCGGTATGCCCGGGTCGGCCCGTATCGCGTACAGCGCTGCCGCGGCGTCAGGGAGCAGTGACAGTGGCTGGGCCGTACTCGAAGTCCCGTGCGACCATTCCGAGGCCCGACGCAGCGCGCTATCCAACGCTGCTACCGCAGCCGGCCCCCAGTGGGCGGGATAGGTCACCGTGACACTTCCGGGAAGAGCACGACCGCCGGTAGCGGTGTAGGCCAGCGCCAGCAGTGCGTCAGCCACTAGCGCCTCGCTGCGGTACACCGAGCCGTCGGCAGCCACGATGCCGACCGAATCTCCCACCCGGTCTACGAAGTCGGTGATCACCAGGCCTGGCTCGTCCAGCCTCGGGTTCTCCGATGGCACACCGACCTCGGGCGGGCGCTGTCGATACAGCGTCAGCACGGGTTTACGTGTGATGGAGTGATCGGCAGCCACAGCCGCTAGGTTGGTGACACCGATCGACAAGCCTAATGCCGGTCTCGCCCCTGTTGCCATATGGCCCAATCCCCGTGTCCGGCGGCTCGTCGCAACCGCCTACCTCGAATTTTCCGTCATACCTATAGCCAATGTGGGCGCCGGTGATCTGGATAGCGACATTGCCGCAACGCCCGGTTGGTCAGCAAATGGTGCCCATGCTGGCGACCAACGGGACCTCCGGCGCGGTAAGGCAGCCGGGCTCCAGTAATCCCAGCGGCTAGGCCAAGGCCTCGATGTCGTCGGTGGCGACGATGCCTACCGGCTTGGAGCCGTGTTGAGAAATGAGTTCGGCCGTCGGCAGCAACCTCCCCACTCAGCAATCCCAGCTTCACCCTAAACCTGGCGTTCGTACGCCACCTAGCATCTGGTGGGTGCGAACGGTGATGTCGCGTTGAGCCGCATCGGCGCCACCCGTCCGGCATTGAGCGCGTGGCGATTCGTCACAGTGTTCGGGGTGGTCGGCCTGCTCGCCGACGTCGTGTATGAAGGGGCCCGTTCGATCACCGGCCCGCTGCTGGCTTCGTTGGGAGCGACCGGACTGGTGGTCGGAGTCGTCACCGGCGTCGGTGAGGCCGCCGCCTTGGGCTTGCGGCTGGTGTCGGGGCCATTGGCCGATCGAAGCCGACGGTTTTGGGCCTGGACCATCGCCGGCTACACCCTGACGGTGGTAACGGTTCCGCTGCTCGGCATCGCGGGCGCCCTGTGGGTGGCGTGCGCGTTGGTCATCGCCGAGCGAGTCGGGAAAGCTGTGCGCGGCCCCGCCAAAGACACCCTGCTGTCGCACGCGGCCAGTGTGACCGGCCGAGGCCGCGGTTTCGCCGTGCACGAGGCGCTGGACCAGGTCGGTGCGATGATCGGCCCTCTCACCGTTGCCGGGATGCTCGCGATCACCGGGAATGCCTATGCGCCCGCGCTCGGCGTGCTGACCCTGCCCGGCGGTGCCGCCCTTGCTCTGTTGCTGTGGCTGCAGCGTCGGGTGCCCCGCCCGGAGTCCTACGAGGACTGTCCGGTTGTCCTCGGTAATCCTTCGGCGCCGCGACCCTGGGCGCTGCCGGCGCAGTTCTGGCTGTACTGCGGGTTCACCGCGATCACCATGCTGGGGTTTGGCACGTTCGGGTTGCTGTCGTTTCACATGGTCAGCCACGGCGTGCTGGCCGCCGCCATGGTCCCGGTGGTCTATGCGGCCGCAATGGCCGCAGATGCGCTGACGGCCTTGGCCTCAGGCTTCAGCTATGACAGATATGGCGCGAAAACCCTTGCCGTTCTGCCGATTCTGTCGATTCTGGTGGTGCTATTCGCCTTCACGGACAACGTCACAATGGTGGTCATTGGCACGTTGGTGTGGGGCGCAGCGGTCGGAATACAAGAGTCCACGCTGCGCGGCGTGGTGGCCGACCTGGTCGCCAGCCCACGGCGGGCCAGCGCCTACGGCGTGTTCGCCGCAGGGCTGGGCGCTGCGACCGCCGGGGGCGGCGCCCTCATCGGCTGGCTGTACGACATCTCCATCGGCACGCTCGTTGTGGTGGTGATCGCACTTGAACTGATGGCCCTGGTGATGATGTTCGCGATCCGACTACCCCGCGTAGCACCGAGCTAAAGAAGCGATCAGGCGGCCCAACGGAACAGCAGGTTGGTATGCGACAACATGCTTGACCGGCACGCCAACAAGCACGACTGCCACCGATCCAGGTAAGTGGCGGCCAAGGACGGTCAACCGGTCTAGGCTCGCCAGTATTACCCCTTCAAGGGCGAAGGGGGCAGGAGGATCTCGATGGGCCTCAACACGGCGATCGCGACTCGGGTGAATGGCACGCCGCCGCCGGAGGTGCCGATCGCCGATATTGAACTGGGTTCCCTGGATTTCTGGGCACTCGATGACGACGTTCGCGATGGCGCCTTCGCCACCTTGCGCCGCGAGGCGCCGATCTCGTTCTGGCCCACGATCGAGCTGCCCGGGTTTGTCGCGGGCAATGGGCATTGGGCGCTCACCAAGTACGACGATGTCTTCTACGCCAGCCGTCATCCGGACATTTTCAGTTCGTACCCCAACATCACGATCAACGACCAGACACCAGAGTTAGCCGAATACTTCGGCTCGATGATCGTGCTCGACGATCCGCGCCATCAGCGGCTGCGCTCGATTGTCAGCCGAGCCTTCACCCCGAAGGTGGTAGCCCGCATCGAAGCAGCCGTGCGTGACCGGGCCCATCGGTTGGTCTCATCGATGATCGCCAATAATCCCGACCGGCAGGCCGATCTGGTCAGCGAACTCGCAGGTCCACTGCCGCTGCAGATTATCTGTGACATGATGGGGATTCCCAAGGCGGACCATCAGCGCATTTTTCACTGGACCAACGTCATTCTCGGCTTCGGCGATCCCGATCTGGCCACCGATTTCGACGAGTTCATGCAGGTTTCGGCGGACATCGGCGCCTACGCCACCGCGCTGGCCGAAGACCGCCGGGTCAACCACCACGACGATCTGACCAGCAGCCTGGTCGAAGCCGAGGTCGACGGCGAGCGGCTGTCGTCGAGGGAGATCGCGTCGTTCTTCATCCTGCTGGTGGTGGCCGGCAACGAGACGACGCGCAACGCGATCACTCACGGCGTGCTGGCACTGTCCCGCTATCCCGAGCAACGGGACAGGTGGTGGTCTGACTTCGACGGCCTGGCGCCCACCGCGGTCGAGGAGATCGTGCGGTGGGCCTCCCCGGTGGTCTACATGCGCCGCACCCTGACCCAAGACATTGAGTTGCGCGGCACCAAGATGGCCGCCGGTGACAAGGTCTCCCTGTGGTATTGCTCGGCCAACCGGGACGAGTCAAAGTTCGCCGATCCCTGGACATTCGACCTAGCACGCAACCCCAATCCGCATCTCGGTTTCGGTGGCGGTGGCGCCCATTTCTGCCTGGGCGCCAACCTAGCGCGTCGGGAGATCAGGGTCGCGTTCGACGAACTACGCAGGCAGATGCCCGACGTCGTCGCGACCGAGGAGCCCGCACGGCTGTTGTCGCAGTTCATTCACGGAATCAAGACGCTGCCAGTTACGTGGTCCTGAAAGGCCGAACGTGGCTCGGCGGGTATATGGTGCGCCATTCCCGGTGGCTGTGGGATTTGCACTACACAGGAAGCGTTGTCGCCCACCCACTGGCGGACCGGTAGGCACCGATCGGTGCCGGCCTGTTTTGGGTAGCGGATCAAGCGCACAAACGACTCGCGGTGGCCGAACAGGATGATGTTGGCGAGACGCCCCGTCTGGCATGACCGCTGCCGACGCGTTCGAGTGCGGTCGAGAGCCAAAGGCGGCTTGATCAGCCGCCAACCGCAGGCCGAAGACGTGCCGGCTCAGGTGTGTGACGATCGTAGCCGTAGCGGTCGATGATCTCGCCCCAGTGCTCATCGACAATCGCACGCTGCTCGACGGTCAGTTGATAGCTGTTGGTTTTGTAGTCCGCATGGTCAGCTAGGTATTGCCGCAGACGCGGCAGGTAACACTCGAAGTCGCCCAGTCCCAGGTGCTGGTATAGCCGGCGCAGCTGTCCCTCGGGATCACCGATCAAATCCTCATAACGCAATTCGTAAAAGCGTGTGGGGTCAACGAGTTCTCGGCCTTCGTCCAACTTTCGGTATAGGTCGACGTAGGTCGACACGACCTTGTCGTCCAACCCGTCGAACGTCGGTTGTTGCAAGCCATGTATGCGGTACAGCGCCTTATGAAGATGGATGGTTGATGGATAGACCACATAGGGATCTCGGACGATGTGGATGAACTTCGCTTGCGGGAATACCTCCAGCAGCACCTTGATTCGAAAACTATGCGTTGGATTCTTGAGGATCACCGTCTTGCGACGGCGGAAGTACACCTGCTGAACGAACCGGAACAGGGTCCGTTTCCAGATTTCTAGTTCTCGCGGTGCCACCTGCTCTAGATCCAGGTACTCCTCATACTGGGGCGGCCGGTTCGGGAATGCGATGGTCAGATACGGCGACGGCAGGCCCTGCATACACCACACGAACTCGTCTTCCTGCGGGTGATGCAAGCTCAAATCCATGTTGTCCATTGCCCGATGCTTCGATACCAGGAATTCCACATATGGCGCAAACCACTCGGTCAGTAGAAAATGGTGTGGCGCAAGGCATTCGTAGCCGGTGGGACCGGTGTGGCGATCATCGACGACCAACAGTTCATGCAGCAAGGTGGTGCCGGTACGCCAATGCCCAACAATGAAGATTGGCGGATCGGCGATCACCGTTTCGGCCACTCGCCTACCGAAAACGATCTTCTGCCACAACCCCAGACAGGAATTGACCATGCTGAGAAACGTATAGAGGACCGCGAAGTGCCAGCGGCTGTGATGCACGGCGAAGCGGTTACGGATCAAAAGCCGCATCCAGGCCGAGAAGTTGCAGCCGACCCACAGCGGTGCGGCCCACTCGCGCCACCGGGAAAGTCGAGACGACGAACGGAGAGCCTTCATGGTGCGACGCGGGGGGTAACGGCGACCCGTAACCGGGTCAAGCCGCGAAGGTTGGCGTTTGTCGTCCACGTCGGCGGCTCGACCACCTCTATTCGGTCGATATTGGCGACGATCTCGCGCAAGATCGCCTGACCCTCCATGCGCGCCAGCTGGGTCCCCGGACACAGGTGGATGCCGGAGCCGAACGCGAGATGCCCGACCGGGTTGCGGTCGGCGCGAAAGACATCCGGGTCTTCGTACTGGCGCGGGTCACGGTTGGCTGCACCCCATGCCAGCAGCACCAGTGAGCCTGCCGGGATGACCGCTTGACCGACCGAATAGTCGACGCGCGTTGTGCGGCAGATGTTTTGGATTGGCGATATAAAGCGGAGGTGCTCCTCGATCGCCGACGGGATCAGGTCTGGTTGCTGCGCAAGGAGTGTCAGCTGATCTGGATAGTCGGCCAGCGTCAGAAACAATGTGCTAATCATATGAGCAGTGCTCTCATAGCCCGCAACCAGCAGCAACACCGCGAAGAAGAACAATTCGTCATCGCTGAGTCGACCTTGCTCGGCATGGGTGGCAAGCTTCCCGAGAACAGTGCATTCCCTAAGCAGCCCGTTGTCACGCCGATGAGTGAAGAGTGCACGCAATCGCCGGAATCCGGCAAAGCCCTGCACAAGCGAAATCAACCCGGAGGCTGACAAGGCAACGTCGGTGATCCGTACCGCCTGGTTGGACAAACGGCAGAAGGCGGCCTCGTCCGGTCCATCTACGCCGAGCACACTGGTGATAGCGCGCATCGGCATCGGTGCGGCCACGGTGGAGACGACGTCCGCGGGCGTCTGGGTCAGTAACCCGCCGACCAGTTCTCGGGCAAGCTGGTCGACCATCGGGCGCCACGTCTCCAACGCGCCACGCGCCATACCTGGTGCCAGTTGCTTGCGCATCCGGGTGTGCGCCGGCGGATCGGACGTCGGCAGAAACGGCAGCCACCCCCGTGAGAAGGTGACCCCACGGGCGCTGGACAACGTGTCGTGGTTACGCGCAGCCTCGCGGACGTCGGCGTATCGGCTCAAAATGTAGACGTCGCGCTTGGGGTTGTACTGCACCCGCTCGCCGGCCAACAGCTCTCGATAATGCGGGTAAGGATCAGCGGCAATCGCGGGATCGAACGGGTCAAAGTCGGTGAGCTGCATAAATTTCCGGCAATGCCGGCCGGTCAACCTGGACCGAGCCTTCCCGGCGACCCTCAGCGCAAGTGCTTTCGCGACCGCGGGCCCGTAGGTTCGCACAGTTTGCGCGTCGCGCCACATGCTGGTGGCTACCGGGATGCCACCAGATGACGCGCGCCGGCGCGTGGGAACGCCCAGAGCCGTGGTCGCGTCCTGCGCGGTCAGACCAACGTCGGGCGTGCCCGCTAACGGGCACCCGGCCAGCCGCACTCGGTCCGGCGCGGGCTCGGGAGGGGACTGTGTCGCGGTCATGACCCTCCGAACTCAGAGAGGCGTAGAACAGTCACAGGGTAACGGCGGGCATCGCAATAATTGCGCAGTTTCGCAAAGCGTTTCGCAACGCAATAAGATGGTTACCCGGAGTTCGGACAGGCGAATCTGCCCAGCGCAAGGCTGGTGATAGCGCCGACCAACGGCGCCGTGATCGGTAACCGTTTCCGACCGGCCGATACCGGCCCGGCCACCATAGCGGAGGTCAACCCCACCTGTTGGCGGAACGCCCAAAACTGGGCCGACTGTGTAGGCATGCGTCGCACTTGATTGGTCGCCGACCCGGCAATTCGCTAGCCGCGCTAAGGGTCGCGCATCGTTGGCCACAACAGGCGCGACTTGCGCGAATGTGCTTTCTCGCCGGCATCGCGATGCCTAACTTTATGTTTTCGAGGAGACTGCGATGCGGCTTCCAGGCCGTCATGTGTTATACGCCCTGTCGGCGGTCACCATGCTGGCGGCCTGCTCCAGCAACGGTGCTCGTGGCGGCATTGCGTCGACGAACATGAATCCGACAAACCCACCCGCAACTGCGGAGACCGCTACCGTCTCACCGACACCGGCTCCGCAGAGCGCGCGAACCGAGACCTGGATTAACCTTCAAGTCGGCGACTGCCTGGCCGACCTGCCGCCGGCGGATCTGAGCCGGATAACCGTCACGATTGTCGATTGCGCGACAGCGCATTCGGCCGAGGTATACCTGCGTGCTCCGGTGGCCGTCGATGCCGCCGTCGTTTCCATGGCCAATCGTGATTGTGCTGCCGGATTTGCGCCCTACACAGGCCAATCCGTCGACACCAGCCCATACTCGGTGGCGTATCTCATCGACTCGCATCAGGATAGAACCGGGGCCGATCCCACCCCGAGCACCGTCATCTGTTTGCTGCAGCCCGCCAACGGTCAGTTGCTCACCGGGTCGGCCCGTCGCTGACCGGACGACCCGTTGTTCGGGTGCGTGGCACACGACACCAACCGGTATCGTCTGTTGCCGTGACTTCTCCGATTGCTCCGAATACCAAAAGCGACGGTTCTCGCTGATGACTACCCCACCCGACAAGGCGCGGCGCCGGTTTCTTCGCGACGCCTACAAGAACGCTGAGCGCGTCGCACGAACCGCTTTGCTCACAATCGACCAGGACCAGCTTGAGCAGCTGCTCGACTACGTCGACGAGAGACTCGGCGAACAGCCTTGTGACCACACCGCCCGGCATGCGCAACGATGGGCCCAATCACACCGCATCGAATGGGAGACGCTGGCCGAGGGCCTACAAGAGTTTGGTGGCTACTGCGATTGTGAGATCGTAATGAATGTCGAACCTGAGGCGATCTTCGGCTAGTCCTCTGCCGGCGATGTTCTCATAACGACATGGCAAGCCACGCGCTTGACTAAACTCAGCCGACGTCAAACCGCCTGTCCCCGATATGCCCTGCGAGGTTGCCTCGTGGCTGATGACTCAAACGACACCGCGACCGATGTCGAACCCGACTACCGGTTCACCCTTGCCAACGAGCGGACCTTCCTGGCCTGGCAGCGCACCGCTCTAGGCCTGCTGGCCGCGGCGGTCGCCCTGGTGCAGCTCGTCCCGGAACTGACGATCCCCGGCGCACGCCAGGTGCTCGGTGTGGTGCTCGCGATTTTGGCAATCCTCACCAGCGGAATGGGTCTGCTGCGCTGGCAGCAGGCGGATCGCGCCATGCGCCGGCACCTGCCATTGCCCCGTCACCCCACACCGGGCTACCTCGCGGTGGGGCTCTGCGTGGTCGGGGTCGTCGCGCTCGCATTGGTGGTAGCCAAGGCGATCACCGGGTGAACCGTCACTCGACGGCAGCGAGCGATCGCGGGCTGCAGGCCGAACGGACGACGCTGGCCTGGACCCGGACGGCCTTTGCGTTGCTGGTCAACGGCGTGTTGCTGACGCTCAAGGACACGCAAGGCGCCGACGGGCCGGCTGGGCTGATCCCGGCCGGCCTAGCTGGTGCTGCGGCCTCGTGCTGCTATGTGATCGCTCTACAACGCCAACGAGCACTTTCGCACCGCCCGCTACCGGCACGAATCACTCCCCGCGGCCAGGTCCACATCCTCGCGACAGCGGTGCTGGTGCTTATGGTCGTCACCGCCTTTGCTCAACTGCTCTAGCGCGGCGAACAGACGCAAAAGCCCCCGCACGCACGGAGTGTCGGGGGCTTTTGCGTCTACTCGCCAAATGCGATCGTGGCCGATGGCGGCGCGGACCTTCCTGTAAATTGCCGGAATTCACGATTTTGTGCGGCTAGACCAACGCCGGGAGCCAGCGTGCCTGCGAGGATAGGAGCGCCTCGGCCGATCCGCCGGCGCAGCCGTTCGGTCACAACGGATCTGACCTGCTCAGCCTGCAAGTCAACCACAAGACCGGTCCAGGCTGATACGCAAAATATGTGAGTGTACCCGCCGCCACAGCGGCAGCAGCTGGATCCCCCTTTTGGTGGACACGAGATCCACCCAATAGGCTGGGCCGATCGGGCGATAGACATTGTCAGTTCGTGCCGGCACCCTGATCACTGACCTCAACACCGAGCGTCGACCCCGTCCCTATGGTCCAAGGAAAACAATGTCATACGTGGCTGCCGAACCAGGCGTGCTGATCTCGCCGACGGACGACTTGCAGAGCCCCCGGTCAGCCCCGGCAGCGCATGACGAAAATGCGGACGGCATAACAGGCGGGACCAGAGACGACTCTGCTCCCAACTCACGGTTTCAGCTAGGCAGGCGCATTCCGGAAGCCACCGCCCAGGAAGGGTTTCTGGTTCGGCCATTCACCCAACAATGTCAGATCATCCACACCGAAGGAGATCATGCTGTTATCGGGGTATCCCCGGGGAACAGTTACTTCTCCCGCCAGCGCCTACGGGATCTCGGGCTTTGGGGTCTCACGAATTTTGATCGTGTGGACTTCGTCTACACCGATGTCCATGTCGCCGAGAGTTACGAAGCGCTAGGCGATTCCGCAATCGAAGCCCGGCGCAAGGCGGTCAAAAACATCCGCGGCGTCCGCGCCAAGATCACCACCACGGTGAACGAACTCGATCCGGCCGGGGCCCGGCTGTGCGTTCGTCCGATGTCGGAGTTCCAGTCCAACGAGGCATACCGGGAGCTGCATGCGGACCTGCTCACGCGCCTGAAAGACGACGAGGACTTGCGCGCCGTCTGCCAGGACCTAGTGCGGCGCTTCCTGTCCACGAAAGTGGGTCCGCGGCAGGGGGCGACGGCTACTCAAGAGCAGGTGTGCATGGACTACATTTGCGCCGAGGCCCCGCTATTCCTCGACACACCTGCGATTCTCGGAGTGCCGTCGTCGTTGAATTGCTACCACCAATCACTGCCCCTCGCCGAAATGCTCTACGCCCGAGGATCGGGACTACGGGCATCGCGCAATCAAGGCCACGCCATTGTTACCCCTGATGGGAGCCCCGCCGAATGACCGCGACCGTTCTGCTCGAGGTCCCGTTCTCTGCACGTGGGGATCGGATTCCTGACGCCGTCGCAGAATTACGAACCCGCGAGCCTATCCGCAAGGTACGGACCATTACCGGCGCCGAAGCCTGGCTCGTCTCCTCGTATGCACTGTGCACACAGGTGCTCGAGGATCGGCGTTTTTCCATGAAGGAAACCGCCGCTGCCGGCGCCCCCCGCCTGAACGCGCTGACTGTTCCACCCGAAGTGGTCAACAACATGGGAAACATCGCCGACGCGGGACTGCGCAAGGCGGTGATGAAAGCGATCACACCCAAGGCACCCGGGTTGGAGCAATTCCTACGAGACACCGCGAACTCGCTGCTGGACAACCTGATTACCGAGGGCGCACCAGCCGATCTGCGCAATGACTTCGCCGACCCGCTGGCCACTGCCCTGCACTGCAAGGTTCTGGGCATCCCGCAAGAAGACGGCCCGAAGCTGTTCCGTAGCTTGAGTATCGCTTTCATGAGTTCGGCCGACCCGATCCCCGCCGCGAAGATCAACTGGGATCGCGACATCGAATACATGGCCGGAATTCTGGAAAACCCAAACATCACGACCGGCCTCATGGGTGAGCTCAGCCGCCTCCGGAAAGATCCCGCCTACTCGCACGTCTCCGACGAACTATTCGCGACCATCGGCGTCACTTTCTTCGGTGCCGGCGTCATCTCAACCGGCAGCTTCCTCACCACCGCGCTGATATCGCTGATACAACGCCCGCAACTTCGGAACTTGTTGCACGAGAAGCCGGAACTGATCCCGGCCGGTGTAGAGGAACTGCTGCGGATCAATCTCTCCTTCGCCGACGGGTTACCGCGCCTGGCCACCGCCGACATCCAGGTCGGCGACGTGCTGGTCCGCAAGGGGGAGCTGGTGCTGGTGCTGCTCGAGGGCGCCAACTTCGATCCCGAGCACTTCCCTAACCCGGGCAGCATCGAACTCGACCGGCCCAACCCCACCTCGCACCTCGCGTTCGGCCGCGGCCAACACTTCTGTCCTGGATCAGCTCTCGGTCGCCGCCACGCACAGATCGGCATCGAAGCGCTGTTGAAAAAGATGCCCGGCGTCGACCTGGCTGTGCCCATCGACCAATTGGTCTGGCGCACCCGATTCCAAAGACGCATCCCCGAACGCCTTCCGGTGCTCTGGTAGGCTTCCGGAAACTCACCCGAGCCATCACCGCAAGATTTGGCAAGCGTTGGGACAGAACAATTTCGACCTTGCACCGGCCGAAGGCGCTGCCTTCTACCGAATAAAAGTACGGGCCTCCCCCAAACTCCGAAATCGTCAGTACCGCACGCAATTCAAATGAACCGCACCCTGACAGCGAGCGACGTTAATGACGCCATTGTTGGGCCGCCAGCGGCGAGTCCACAAGTACCGCATCGAGTCCGATTTTGTGAGCCAGGCGGTAGTCGTCGACAGTTTTCACCGCGAAACCCATGACCTTCATGCCGGACTGCGATCTGAAACAGTCGACCGAGGCCTCGTCCCACAACTCGGCATTCACCGCGGAGATACCGGACCCCAACGTGAATTCTTCGGTGACGGTGACATCGCGATGCAACTCGAATCCGGCCCACTTCCCAGGATCCGGCTGCGGATCACAGTGATGGTTCAATGCCATGTTGAAAAGGCGCTGGCGGGTCACGTCACGACTTTCGGCGACCTGCAGTCCCTCCTGCCGCGAGGCTGCAGCCGTGATGTCAGCGTTGGTGGAATATACGATCGACCGCCCGGCAGCACCAGTCCTGGTCAACACCTGCGCGACCGCTGAGACCAGCGGCTGTGGCGGAGTCTGCTTGAGGTCTAGAAACAGAGTCATATCGGGCGGAGTCGCGCCAATGGCTTGCTCCAGTGTCGGTATCGGGGTCGCCCGTTGCCGGTAGGGATGGCCCTCGACGCCCGGCGTGGTGAAATTCCATCCCGCGTTGAGCTGCTGGAGTTGCTGAACCGTCTTCGAATTCACCGGGCCGGCGCCGTCGGTCAACGTTGCCAGATCGGACGGACGATACAGCACCGGCACGCCATCGCTGCTGACCTGGACGGTCAGCCACATGCCATCCACACCAGCTGCGACTGCGTTGGTAATCGCCAGAACGGTGTTCTCGGGAAAATCGCGCGTACCCGCGCGATGCGCGACAATCATCGGGTCGTCAGTCTGGCCCAGCGGCAAAGCATCCGCCACACCGCAAGTCCCTCCCAAGGCGATCACCAGCGCCACCGTGAACCGCCCCGGCATGTCCGGAGACTCCAGTTCTTGGAAAGGATGGGGTCATGT
>OBKH01000009.1_pt1 | contig 122123 bp, 93 predicted proteins | sample 1496241 | NCBI WGS metagenome assembly OBKH01 (sample SAMN03273953, study PRJEB22546) | soil metagenome | isolation source: rice field elevated CO2 plus elevated temperature | place: India: CRRI Experimental farm Cuttack,Odisha-753006 | collected 2013-12-17 | reverse complement strand
AAGCGTGGTCGACGGCAGCAGTGGTGTGGATGTGGAGGGGGAGTTGCGGGCGCGGGAGGGGTGATAGACCACTGTTTTTTCTTAGGGATGCGGCGACCACCGGGCTCGAGGCACCCGCCGTGCCCCCGGCTTTTCCGGCATTGCCGCCGTTGCCGCCGGCGCCGCCGGCGCCGCCGTCGCCGATCAGCAGCCCGCCGCGGCCACCGGCGCCCCCGGTTCCGCCCGCTCCGCCGGTACCGCCGGAAGCGAAGCTGTCGAAGCCGTTGCCGCCGCTGCCGCCGTTACCGGCTTCCGCGTTGCTGGGAGAATTGGTGCCCACCTGGGCATCCCCGCCTTCGCCGCCGGCGCCCCCCACACCGCCGGGGGCCTGGGCGTTCCCGCCGGCACCGCCGTTACCTCCTATGGCTGCATTGCCGATGGAAGCGGCGCTGCCGCCGGCGCCGCCAGCGCCGCCATAGGCGCCCTCACCCCCTTTGCCTCCCTCACCGCCCACGGCGTCGCCGTTGACGGTTGAGACGGCGTTCCCGCCAGACCCGCCAGCGCCGCCGGACGTCATCGCGTCGCCGGCATCGCCGGGGCCACCGTTACCGCCTATGGCGTTGCCGCCCAGCGTCTGGTCGGTGCCGGTACTGCCGGCATCAGCGGTGCCGGTGGGTGTGGGGTTGACGCCGTCTGCCCCGGCTGCCCCCATACCGCCCTGCCCGCCCGCGCCGCCAGAACCGAACAGGTAGGCGTTGCCGCCGGCACCTCCTGCTGCGCCCATACCGCCATTGACGCCGGCCACCCCGGTCCCCCCGAGCCCGCCGGCCCCGCCATTGCCGTATAACCACCCCCCGTTGCCGCCGACGCCGCCGACCGCGCCGGCCCCTCCGGCCCCCCCGGTCCCGCCGATGCCGATCAACCCGGCGCTGCCGCCGGCTCCGCCGGCTTGGCCGACCCCGCCGGACCCGCCATTGCCGCCGTTGCCATACAACAAGCCACCCGGCCCGCCGGCCTGCCCGGTACCCGGCGCACCATTGGTGCCGTTGCCGATCAGGGGGCGCCCGAGCAGCGTCTGCGTGGGCGCGTTGATCACATTCAACGCTTGCTGCAGCGGGGAGGCATTTGCGGCCTCGGCGCTACCATATGCGCCCGCAGCCGTGCTCAAGGCCTGGATAAACCGTTCATGAAACGCGGCCGCCTGCGTGCCGAGTGTCTGATAGGCCTGGGCGTGCCCGGAAAACAGCGACGCCACCGCTGCCGACACCTCGTCGGCGCCCGCGGCCAGCACTCCGGTGGTCGGGGCCAGCGCCGCGGCATTGGCCGCGCTCAACGTCGAGCCGATCTGCGCCAAATTGTTTGCTGCCGCTGCCACCATCTCCGGCGTCGCCAATACATACGACATCGCTGTCCTCCCGCAGGGTCTTCGTTGACCGATCGGCTGTTACTAACGTTAGCGCGAACGCGGGTCGGCGTCTCCAGTTTCTATTTCTTGACATGGAAAAACGGCGGCCCCGACCCTGCCTCAGCGTCGCAGCCGTCGTTGGCGGCGAGCACCGGTGACCGTGACTTTGGTAGCGGCCCGTCCGCAGTGGGTGCCACGTAGTATTCGGACAGATAGGTAGTGGTAGGCAACCTTCGTGATTCGTCAGCGAGGAGGCGGCGATGGCACAGCAAACTCAGGTCACCGAGGAGCAAGCGCGGGCCCTTGCCGAGGAATCTCGCGAAAGTGGTTGGGATAAACCGTCCTTCGCCAAAGAACTCTTTCTGGGCCGCTTTCCCTTAGGGCTCATACACCCATTTCCCAAGCCGTCGGACGCCGAGGAGGCCCGAACCGAGGCGTTTCTGGTCAAACTGCGGGAATTCCTCGACACCGTGGACGGCAGCGTCATCGAGCGTGCTGCCCAGATCCCCGACGAGTACGTGAAAGGCCTGGCCGAGCTGGGCTGTTTCGGCTTGAAGATTCCGTCCGAGTACGGCGGGTTGAACATGTCGCAAGTCGCCTACAACCGCGTGCTGATGATGGTCACGACGGTTCATTCCAGTCTTGGCGCGTTGTTGTCGGCGCATCAGTCGATCGGGGTACCTGAACCGCTCAAGCTTGCCGGGACTGCGGAACAGAAGCGGCGGTTCCTACCGCGGTGTGCGGCCGGCGCGATATCGGCCTTTTTACTAACCGAACCCGATGTGGGCTCCGATCCGGCGCGCATGGCATCGACGGCGACGCCGATCGATGACGGCCAGGCTTACGAGCTTGAGGGTGTGAAGTTGTGGACCACCAACGGTGTGGTAGCGGACCTGCTAGTGGTTATGGCGCGGGTACCGCGCAGTGAAGGGCACCGAGGGGGAATCAGCGCCTTTGTCGTCGAGGCTGATTCGCCCGGGATCACCGTGGAGCGGCGCAACAAGTTCATGGGACTGCGTGGCATCGAAAACGGCGTGACCCGGCTTCATCGCGTCAGGGTGCCCAAAGACAACTTGATCGGCAGGGAAGGCGACGGTCTGAAGATCGCGCTGACCACACTCAACGCCGGACGGCTGTCCCTACCGGCGATCGCAACCGGAGTTGCGAAACAGGCGCTGAAGATAGCGCGGGAATGGTCCGTCGAGCGAGTGCAATGGGGCAAGCCGGTTGGCCAACATGAAGCGGTAGCCAGCAAGATCTCGTTCATTGCCGCCACCAATTACGCGCTCGATGCGGTGGTCGAGCTGTCCAGTCAGATGGCCGACGAAGGCCGCAACGACATCCGGATCGAGGCTGCGCTGGCTAAATTGTGGTCCAGTGAGATGGCCTGCCTGGTTGGCGATGAGTTGCTACAGATCCGCGGTGGCCGCGGATACGAGACCGCCGAATCCCTCGCCGCGCGCGGTGAGCGGGCGGTACCAGTGGAGCAGATGGTGCGGGACCTGCGGATCAACCGGATCTTCGAAGGGTCCAGTGAGATCATGCGGCTGCTCATCGCGCGTGAAGCGGTCGACGCGCACCTCACTGCCGCGGGTGATCTGGCGAACCCTAAGGCCGATCTGCGGCAGAAGGCCGCGGCGGCGGCCGGCGCCAGCGGGTTCTACGCGAAGTGGTTGCCGAAGCTGGTTTTCGGCGAAGGCCAACTACCCACGACGTACCGCGAGTTCGGCGCCCTGGCGACACATCTGCGTTTTGTCGAACGCTCGTCACGCAAATTGGCCCGCAACACCTTCTACGGGATGGCGCGCTGGCAGGCCAGCCTGGAGAAAAAGCAAGGGTTCCTCGGCCGCATCGTGGATATCGGCGCCGAGCTATTCGCCATCTCCGCGGCGTGTGTGCGCGCCGAGGCGCAGCGAACGGCCGATCCGGTCGAGGGTGAGCAGGCATACGAACTGGCCGAGGCGTTCTGCCAGCAGGCCACGTTGCGGGTGGAGGCGCTGTTCGACGCGTTGTGGTCCAACACCGACAGCATCGACGTTCGGCTGGCAAACGATGTGCTGGAGGGCCGCTACACCTGGCTGGAGCAAGGGATACTCGATCAGTCCGAAGGCACCGGACCGTGGATCGCGTCCTGGGAACCGGGTCCATCCACCGAGGCCAATCTGGCTCGGCGGTTCTTGACGGTGTCGCCATCGAGCGAAGCGAAACTTTAGGGCGCCCGCGTGGCCGGTCACGTCCGCGGGGGACCGCCCGAGTCTCGTCGGGTACCACGCTGGCGCGTATCGCGTCTGGGTGCAGGTTCTATTCCATGTCGTCGACAAACAGCGCCATCGATGCGGTGAATCCGTGCAGGGCATTGCGGCCCGCGATCGGGCCGATCTCTCCGGCGGCGAAGAAGCCGGCAAGCGGAATTCCGCCTAGGAGTTCCTCGATCGTCGACGCGTCGTGGTCGGCGACCCCGAACATCCGCCGCCCCCGCCCGTTGCAGGTGAACAACAGCGCTCCAGCCGCGCGTCCGGGCAGCCGCGCCGCGGCCCGCTCCACGGTCAGGCGTAGGTCCTTGTCGGCCCCGGCCGCGTCACGGACCTGGAACTGCATGGTGGCGCCGACCTGGACAACCTCGTCGATCTCGATCGACCCGGTCGACGGGTCGGCGCCGAGCAGCCCGCGGATCACGAAATCGCCCTGACCCGGAGCCGCCAGGTGCTCGTCGACGACGATCCCGATCTGTAGGCCGTGGCTGACGAGTGCCCTTTCGTCGGGCGACAGCCCCTCGACGATCTCACGCAGTCGCTGCAACGGCGGACGGCCGCCGAGCTCGGTGATCAGTATGCCGTCCGCGCCGGTGACGATGTATGGGTAGCCGATCGGCCGGCAACCCTGCGACACGACCGGGACACCGCGCATCCCGGGCAGGCGCACGCCGACGACGCCGGAGGTGAGCACGTCGTGATCGCGGAACAGCCGGGTGTCGCCCCGCCGGCGCCCGCCGCTCACCACGCCGCCCACGACGGCGGTGCCCGGCAGGTCGGTGTTGGGGTGCTCGATGAGCAGGTTCGACGGGAATGTGTACGGGTCCGGCAGCAGCAGATGCAGATCCCGGGCGGTGCGGTCGAACCGATAACCGGTGATCAGGGCACCCGAGCCGGTACGGACAAAGTCCAGCTGGAATGTCTCGGCGGCCAAGCCGGACGCCAGCCACACCACCACCGCGGGCTCGTCCTCGATCTCGTGGCGGCCGGCGACGATGGCCTGGGCGATGCAACCGACAAGCGCGGGCGGATCGATCATCTGCAGCACCGCGCTCAGGACGTCGGCAGCCCGGTCGGTGTGTGCACGCGATCCAAGCAACACCGCCAGCGACGGCGCCTCACCCGCCAGCTCGTCGCGCGCCTGGCCCGCAGCCTCCACCGCGGCCTGCCGCGCGTCGGGCGTGGTGCAAACCCCGACTCCGATCCGCACAGTTCCATGATGCGCCGATGTGCCCCGGGTGTCGGCGGCTCTTCGGACCGTTGGCGCCGACCGCGCTTAAGCGCGGTCGGCCGTCGAGCCGCGGCCTCGTCAAAAGATAAGGCGCACCGACCATTCCGCGTGCGGAACGTCGCGTAGTTCACCCGAGTGGTCGACCACCAACGTCAGCAACTGCACGACAATCCCGGTCAGCCGCCCGCGCTGCGGGTCGACAGTGGGGATGGTGACCGCCAACCGGGTGTCCGGCCGAAACAAGGTGCTGGTGGTGTTGGCGGGGTCCTGGTATACCTGCAGCAAACGCCACGGCGCCCGGGAAATGACTTCGGGTACCGAGAGCTGCACGGGATAGCGTTCGCTTACCGGCAATTCGCCCTGCGCCTGCGGGGTCTGACAGTCGTCGAGGTCGACCACGTTGCAGTACAAATAGGGCCCCACGCGGGTCAGGTGCCCGTGCGAGTAAGCGCTGATCTCGGGTTGCTGCGGACCGTGTCCGCGTACTAGCAGCCATGCACCGGCCCCGGCCGCCACCGAGAGCAGAATCACCAGGATCACCGGCAGCGTTGCGACACCGCGCTTCACTGCGGCGCCACCGCCGCACCACGACGGGTGGTTTCTTGCTCGGCCATCACGGGCCGATTACCGCCCAGGCCAGGGATCAGCGAATCGCCGCGGAAGCTGACGATGGTCTGAGCCAGACCCAGGATCAGCAGCGCGCTCACCGCAGTGAAGCCCACCCACAGCTCGGTGTACACCAACACGCCCACCGCGCCGCCCAGCACCCAGGCCAGCTGAAGAGTCGACTCGGAACGCCCAAACCCCGATGCCCGCGACTCCTCGGGCAGGTCGTGCTGCAACGAGGCGTCCAGCGAGGCTTTAGCAATGGCACTGGACCCTGCCGTGATCAGGGTGGCAATCGCTGTCGCTGCCAGGCTGCCGGCCACCGCGGCCGCGATGGCTAACACGGTAACTAGCACGGTGCAGCGCACCACCAGCACAGCTGGCCTGCCTAGCTGCAGGCGTGCGCTGGTGAAATTGCCGGCGAAGTTGCCGACCGCGGCCGCCGCGCCGATCAGGCCCAGCATGCCCAATTGCACCCACCCGTTGGCTTCGTGCGCCTTGGCGACAAACGCCGGATACAAGAACAGAAAGCCGACCATCACCTTGATGGTGCAGTTACCCCACAGGGAGGTAATGATGTTGCGGCCCAACGGTTGTCGGAGTGTTCCGCCGAGGTTCTTGACTTCCTCCGGCCAGCGTCGCCGTAGTCTGCCCCTATCCCGGTGGTAGCTCAATGTGGCCGGGACCTCACCGCTGGTCACCTCGACCCAGCGCGGAATGCGCATCGACAGCGAAGCGCCAGCGATGGTGATCGCGACGACGACGAACAACGCGCCCGGCAGCTGGAACAGGTGGGTGCAGACGAATTCGACTCCGGCCGCAATCGCGCCACCAGCGATGGTGCCGCCGAGCAGGCCGAACACGGTCAGCCGTGAGTTGACCCGGACCAAGTCGATGGTTGGCGGCATCACCCTCGGTGTCACTGCGCTGCGCAGCACGCTGAACGACTTCGAGAACACCATCATGGCCAGCGCACAGGGATAGAGCACCCATGACGGGAAGCTGCCGGTGGCGCCGTCGTAGTTCATGATCAGCACCACCGCCAACGCGGTCCGAAGTCCGAATGACAGCGCCAAGGCGACGCGACGGCCATGCTGCAGCCGGTCGAGTGCCGGACCGATGAGTGGAGCGATCACGGCGAACGGCGCGATGGTGATCAACAGGTACAAGGCGACCCTGGACTTGCTCTCCCCGCTGGCGGCCGCAAAGAATAGTGTGTTTGCCAGTGCTACCGCCATTGCCGAGTCGACCGCGAAGTTCGCCATTACCGGCCAGGTCAATGCCGTCAGTCCAGACTTGTCGGCGCCGTCTGCGGTAGCGGCCCGGTGCACCAGCAAGTACATCCGAGAACCCATTTCGCGGCTGCGCATGGCCGCGGCGCGGGTGACGGTGATCCGCTCGCCCGCCCTTGTAGTCCGTGGCGGTACGCGGCTGCGTTCAGGTTCGGGCTGCTCGCCCAGCGGCGGGAGATAGCGGTTGGCACTGGGCATCGGCGGAGGTCGACGCGATCGGCGATAGTTGGCGTCGTCGGGAGGGTAGTTGGCCATGCCAGGGTGCCCGTTGACCGATCCGTTTCGGGTCCGGCGGCCCGGGGTTGGGGCCATCCGGCCCGGATGATCACCTCGCCGTCCGGACACAAATCAATTCTGTCCTATCCGGACTCCTGGCGTAGCCAACCGGGTGTGGCTTGCCGGCCGTGTCTTCCGGCAGTATTGGAAGCGCGTTACAGAGAGGGGACAGCGTGACCGGGCCCACCGAGGAGTCTGCCGTGGCGACTGTGGCCGACTGGCCCGAGGGGTTAGCGGCGGTGCTCAGGGGTGCGGCCGACCAAGCCAGGGCCGCCGTTGTGGAGTTCAGCGGCCCGGAGGCGGTGGGAGACTACCTGGGCGTCAGCTACGAGGATGGCAACGCCGCCACCCACCGGTTCATCGCGCATCTGCCTGGCTACCAGGGATGGCAATGGGCCGTCGTGGTGGCGAGCTATTCCGGTGCGGACCATGCCACGATCAGCGAGGTGGTGCTGGTCCCGGGGCCTACCGCACTGCTGGCGCCGGATTGGGTGCCGTGGGAGCAACGGGTGCGGCCGGGAGACTTGAGCCCCGGAGATCTGCTGGCGCCGGCGAAGGATGATCCGCGGCTGGTTCCGGGTTACACCGCCAGTGGTGATGCGCAGGTTGACGAGACCGCCGCAGAGATCGGGTTGGGTCGGCGCTGGGTGATGAGCGCCTGGGGTCGCGCCCAGTCGGCCCAACGGTGGCACGACGGCGACTATGGTCCCGGCTCTGCTATGGCGCGGTCGACGAAACGCGTCTGCCGCGACTGCGGTTTCTTCCTGCCGCTGGCCGGGTCGCTGGGCGCAATGTTCGGGGTATGTGGTAACGAACTGTCCGCTGACGGGCATGTTGTCGATAGGCAATACGGCTGTGGCGCCCATTCCGACACCACTGCGCCGGCCGGTGGCAGCACACCCATTTATGAGCCGTACGACGACGGTGTGCTCGACATCATCGAGAAGCCGGCTGAATCATAGGTTTTCTCTCACCCGCTGTTCCCTACTTTTTTTTGGGGGGGGGGCACCAGTCGAAGAAACCCGACTGATTATCACCCGTATTGAACACTCCCGAGCTGTTGTCGCCCGAGTTCGCCACACCTGAAGTCTGGAGGGTGCCCGTATTGGCCAAGCCCGAGGTGAATCTGCCCACGTTGAAGAAGCCCGAGTTAACGCGGTGCCTGCATTCTGGAAGCCGGAGCTAGTGTCGCTCGCGTTTCCGAAGCCGGAGCTGCCGTTGCCCAAGTTCTGGAAGCCGGAGCCACTATTGCCGGAGTTAAAGAAGCCCGAGTGACCGGTGCCCGTGTTGCCGAAGCCCGAGTTCGCGACGCCTTGAGTGACCGGGCTGCCGATGCCGGTGTTCAGGTCCCCCGAGTTGAAGCCGCCCGTGTTGGTGTCGCCCGAATTACCCCATCCCGTGTTGTCGTCGCCGGCGTTTCCGAAGCCGAGGTTTCCAGAACCTTCGTTTCCACTGCCGATGTTGAGGAAGCCGGCATTTCCGCTGCCGAAGTTGGTGTTGCCGTCGTTTCCGTTGCCGAAGTTGAAGAAGCCGGCGTTTCCGCTGCCCAGGTTTGCATTGCCGATGTTGCCGTTGCCGAGGTTGGCGTTGCCGATATTCCCGATGCCGAAGTTGTAGTCGCCGGTGTTGCCGCTGCCCACGTTGTTGTTGCCGATGTTGCCGATGCCCAAGAAGTTCCCCACGCCGATGTTCTCGACGCCCAGGGCCGGGATCGCGAGCGCTGCTGGGACCCCCACCGCACCGGCCGGCGCGGCGGTCACCACGGGCGGCAAGACACTCAGCAGCTGCTGCCACGGGGTCAACTGCGAAGCCACCGTCGAGGCTCCACCGTGATAACCCACCATCGCCGCCACATCCTGTGCCCACAACTGCTCATAGGACGCCTCGGTCGCTGCGATCGCTGGCAAATTCTGCCCAAACAGATTCGAGAGCACCAACGACAGCAACTGGTTGCGATTGGCCGCCACCAATGCTGGATGTGCGGTCGCTGCCCGCGCGGCCTCATATACTGCGGCCGCAGCCTTGGCCCCGGCAGCCGCCCCCTCAGCGCGTGCCGTCGCCGCGTTCAGCCAACTCAGATACGGTGCGGCCGCGGCCGCCATCGCGGCCGCCGCCGGACCCTGCCACGCCGAACCCGGCCCAGCCGTTAGGCCTGAGATCAGCAACGAAAACGAGGCCGCTGCCATCCCCAGCTCGGCGGCCAGCCCATCCCAGGCCACCGCCGCCGCCAGCATCGGGGCCGGCCCCGCACCGGCGTAGATCCGCGCCGAATTAACCTCCGGCGGCAGCACCATGAAATTCATCACGCCATCCCTTCTCAGCTGGCCACCCCCGGCCTAGCCACCACGACGGCGGGACCCGGCTGCCGCGATCCGCGCCGGCGGGCCTCGGTCGACTACAGTGGCGCGATCGCTCGACAACTTGAGCACCTTGGCAAACGACGGTATGTCCAATCGCGGCACATTGTCGGGGTTTTCATCGAAATCCTGTCGCCAACCCCGACAGCCGGGTTCCGGGAAGCCGGGTGTCGCAGTGGTTTAGGTGTCGACGTTGAACACCCGGGCAGGCAACCGGCCGTGGCTATTTCGGGTCGAGATAGGTTTCGAGTCCGGCTTGTGCGCCGCGTGCGCCACGGCGGGCAGCGGCGAGCTGCCAGACGAAGATGGTCGTGCCGAGCAACCCTGTTGCCAGCCCGGCCACTGTCACCGGACGCCAACTTGCGAGGCCAGGCACGACGAATGCGGCCACCGCGGCGACCAGCCAGGCGAGCGCGCCGACCGCGATCACCGGCCACACCTCGAGCAGCACGGGTGGTAGCGGTGGCGGCTCGCGAATCTGACTATTTTCGACGCTCATCCCGAGTCAACATAGCGCGGCGATGATGCGTCGGCGAACGGCCCGGGGTGGGTGGCTTCCGCACCAGCGGGAGGTACCACCACCTGCTGGTGGGTCGTCGGCCGGCAATGGGTGGAACCGAAATCGTCGTTCGCCGTTTCAGATGCCCTAGTCTGAACTTCCGTTGTAACCTCAGCTGTGCTTGACAGCGATGCGCGGCTGGCCAGCGACTTGTCATTGGCGGTCATGCGGCTCTCCCGCCAACTGCGGTTTCGGAACCCGTCATCGCCGGTCTCGCTGTCCCAGCTCTCAGCGTTGACGACGCTGGCCAATGAGGGCGCGATGACCCCGGGTGCGTTGGCGATTCGTGAACGGGTCCGGCCACCGTCGATGACCAGGGTGATCGCCTCATTGGCCGACATGGGTTTTGTAGACCGCGCCCCACACCCCATCGACGGTCGGCAGGTGCTGGTCTCGGTGTCGGAATCGGGCGCCGAATTGGTCAAGGCGGCACGGCGGGCCCGGCAGGAGTGGCTGGCTGAGCGGCTCGCGACGCTGAACCGCAGCGAGCGTGACATCCTGCGCAGCGCCGCCGATCTGATGCTGGCTCTGGTCGACGAAAGCCCGTGACCGAAGGCCGTTGTGCCCAGCACCCCGACGGCCTCGATGTTCAGGACGTCTGCGATCCCGACGACCCACGGCTCGACGATTTCCGTGACCTGAACAGCATCGACCGTCGTCCCGATCTGCCGACCGGCAAGGCGTTGGTGATCGCCGAGGGTGTGCTGGTGGTGCAGCGCATGCTGGCCTCACGGTTCACGCCGCTGGCGCTGTTCGGCACCGACCGCCGGCTGGCCGAGCTCAAGGATGATCTGGCCGGTGTCGGCGCGCCGTACTATCGAGCGTCGGCTGATGTCATGGCACGGGTGATCGGCTTCCATCTCAATCGTGGGGTGTTGGCAGCCGCGGGCCGGGTGCCGGAGCCGAGCGTTGCTCAGGTGGTCGCCGGGGCGCGCACCGTCGCAGTGTTGGAAGGCGTTAACGACCATGAGAACCTGGGCTCGATCTTCCGCAACGCGGCAGGGCTGAGCGTGGACGCGGTAGTGTTCGGCACCGGCTGCGCTGATCCGCTCTACCGTCGTGCGGTCCGGGTATCCATGGGACACGCGTTATTGGTGCCATATGCACGCGCGGCCGACTGGCCCACCGAACTTATGACGTTGAAAGAGAGCGGCTTTCGACTGTTGGCGATGACCCCACACGGCAACGCGTGCAAACTACCGGAGGCCATCGCCGCGGTGTCGCACGAACGGATTGCGCTACTGGTGGGCGCGGAGGGCCCGGGCCTAACGGCGGCCGCACTGCGGATTAGCGATGTGCGGGTGCGCATTCCGATGTCCCGAGGGACCGACTCCCTCAACGTCGCGACGGCGGCCGCATTGGCTTTCTACGAGCGGACTAGGTCGGGCCATCACATTGGGCCCGGCACGTGAACGATCAGCGCGACCAAGCCGTGCCCTGGGCAACGGGTTTGGCGGTCGCCGGCTTCGTCGCCGCAGTCATCGCGGTTGCGGTCGTGGTGCTGAGCCTCGGCCTGATCCGCGTGCATCCGCTGTTGGCCGTCGGTCTCAACATTGTGGCGGTCAGCGGGTTGGCCCCTACGCTGTGGGGCTGGCGCCGCACCCCAGTGCTGCGCTGGTTCGTGCTTGGCGCGGCAGTGGGCGTGGCGGGCGCGTGGTTGGCGCTGCTCGCCTTGACGTTGGGGGACGGCTAGCGACGCCCGCCTGAGCGCACCCCGAGCAGCACATCTTCCCAGGCAGGTATGGCGGGTTTGCCTCGTCGGTTGCTGACCGGCTGTGCGGACGGCACCGTGAGCGTCGGCTGTGCGGGCTCGGGCTCATCGAAGTCGAGATGGGCGACCGGCGCCAACGGCCGTAGCGGGCGATTGAAGGTGGGGTTGATCAGCTCATGGGCCGTGTCGTCGATCGCGGTGGCGGTTCCGCCGTGGGCGCCGGGGGTGAAGCGGAAATGCGCCAGGTTGTCGGAGCGGCCAGCCTTCCAGGCAAGCTGCACCGTCCAGCGACTGTCCTCGTTGCGCCACGCGTCCCAGGTGAGGCTGTCGGGGTTAAGGCCGCGTGCCACCAGGGCCGCGGCGACGGTCTCCTGCATGGTCAGCACCGCCGGGCCGTCGGCCAGGACCGGGTGCGCCGCGGTTGCCAGCTCGGCCGCGCGCGAGCGTTCCAACAGTACCGGGTGGGCAAACCGGCGGATACGGGCGATGTCGGAGCCCGATGCCGCAGCGACCTGTTCGACAGACGCGCCGGCCCGAATTCGGGCCTGAATCTCCTTGGGGCTCAGCACGTTGGTGACCTCGATGTCCAGCTGGGCTTGCTCCGGCTGGACGGAGTCGTCCCGTAGCGCCGCCCGCAGTCGGTCGTCGACCGGCAGCTTGAACTGTTCGGACGGGATGGCACCCTGGCAGATGATGTTTTTGCCGTCGGCATCGAGCCCAACGACTTTGAGTTCCCGCATGGCTTCTCCTCGCAGGCTCCGGGCAGGACAACGCCGGACCTGTTACGTGCGCACTCTAGTGCGGTAAACGCCGTTAGCCTCGTTGACACGCGGAGGTGTCTTGCCGGCATGGCGCTGGTGACCGGAATGCCCGGTCACAGCCGCACTAAGGCAGCGCTAAAGCCGCTCGACCACCCAGTCGACGCACTCGGTGAGGGCGCTGACGTCGTCCGGCTCGACCGCGGGGAACATCGCGACCCGCAGCTGGTTTCGGCCCAGTTTGCGATACGGCTCGGTGTCGACGATGCCGTTAGCCCGCAGGATCTTCGCGACGGTCCCGGCGTCGACGTCGTCGACGAAGTCGATCGTGCCCACCACCTGCGACCGCAACCCGGGGTCGGTGACAAATGGCGTGGTGTAGGGCCGCTCTTGCGCCCACGAGTACAACCGCTGCGACGAGTCCGCGGTGCGTTTGACCGCCCAGTCCAAGCCACCGTTACCCACCAGCCAGTCGATCTGTTCGGCCAGCAGCGCCAGCGTGGCGATGGCCGGTGTGTTGTATGTCTGGTTCTTCAAGCTGTTCTCGACCGCGATCGGCAGGGACAGGAAATCAGGAACCCAGCGACCGGTCGCGGCGATGGCCTCGATCCGGCTCAGGGCGGCCGGGCTCATGATGGCCAGCCACAGGCCGCCGTCGCTGGCGAAGTTCTTCTGCGGTGCGAAGTAGTAGGCGTCGGTCTCGGCGATGTCGACCGGTAGGCCGCCAGCACCGGAGGTGGCGTCGATGACGACCAAGGCGTCATCGGAGCCCTCCGGACGGCGCACCGCAACCGCGACCCCGGTCGAGGTCTCGTTGTGGGCCCAGGCGATCACATCGACTGACGGGTCGGTTTGCGGCTCCGGAGCACTGCCGGGATCCGACGTGATGATGATCGGCTCGCCGACGAACGGGTTCTTGGAAACGGCGGAAGCGAACTTCGCGCTGAACTCGCCGTAAGTCAAGTGCAGTGAGCGTTTGTCAATCAGCCCGAAGGCGGCCGCATCCCAGAACGCCGTGGCACCACCATTGCCCAGTATCACCTCATAGCCGTCCGGCAACGAGAACAGCTCGGCCAGGCCTGACCGAACCCTGCCCACCAGATTCTTGACCGGCGCCTGTCGGTGCGACGTGCCGAACAATGCCGCTGCGGTGGTGGTCAGCGTTTGCAGTTGCTCAAGCCGGACCTTCGACGGGCCCGACCCAAAGCGGCCGTCGCGGGGTTTGATGGCGGTGGGAATTTCCAGGTGGGGGGTGAGCTGGTCGGCCATGCCATCAGGGTAGTGAGGGGTACCGAACCGCGGCGACTCGAGCGGAACGAAAGCCTGCCGGCACAGGCGCGTAGTGTGAACAAGCTCACATGCAAGCCCTGGCTGGTGGCTGGGTCATAGTGTCGCCAAGGGTCTGGATAATTCCCGGTACCAGCGGTACCGTGTTCGATACCCGTGCGGACGCACACCTCGGTGGGGAGGCTTCGAATGGACAGGACGCGCATAGTTCGGCGGTGGCGCCGCAACATGGACGTGGCCGACGACGCCGAGTACGTGGAAATGCTGGCCACACTGTCCGAGGGGTCTGTGCGGCGGAATTTCAACCCGTACACCGATATCGACTGGGAGTCGCCGGAGTTCGCCGTCACGGACAACGATCCCCGGTGGATCCTCCCGGCGACCGATCCGTTGGGCCGCCACCCCTGGTACCAGGCGCAGTCGCGGGAACGCCAGATCGAGATCGGGATGTGGCGCCAGGCCAACGTGGCCAAGGTCGGGCTGCACTTCGAATCCATCCTGATTCGCGGCCTGATGAACTACACGTTCTGGATGCCCAACGGCTCACCGGAATACCGGTATTGCCTGCACGAATCGGTCGAAGAGTGCAACCACACCATGATGTTCCAGGAGATGGTCAACCGTGTCGGCGCGGACGTTCCGGGGCTGCCACGGCGGCTGCGGTGGGTTTCACCGCTGGTTCCGCTGGTGGCCGGACCATTGCCGGTGGCCTTCTTCATCGGCGTGCTCGCTGGGGAGGAGCCCATCGACCACACGCAAAAGAACGTGTTGCGCGAAGGCAAGTCGCTGCATCCGATCATGGAACGAGTGATGTCCATTCACGTGGCCGAGGAAGCGCGGCACATCTCGTTCGCCCACGAGTACTTGCGTAAGCGGCTGCCGCGCCTGACCCGGATGCAGCGGTTCTGGATCTCGCTCTACTTCCCCCTGACGATGCGGTCGTTGTGCAACGCGATCGTGGTGCCGCCCAAGGCATTCTGGGAGGAATTCGACATCCCGCGCGAGGTCAAGAAGGAGTTGTTCTTCGGCTCGCCGGAGTCGCGAAAGTGGTTGTGCGACATGTTTGCCGACGCCCGCATGCTGGCCCACGATACCGGATTGATGAACCCGATCGCTCGGCTAGTGTGGCGACTCTGCAAGATCGACGGCAAGCCGTCGCGCTACCGCAGCGAGCCGCAGCGTCAGCACTTGGCTGCCGCGCCGGCCGCATAGCTTGCTACGAGTGCACGCATGCCGCACGTAATTACTCAGTCGTGCTGCAACGACGCGTCCTGCGTCTTCGCATGTCCGGTGAACTGCATCCACCCGACGCCGGACGAGCCGGGCTTCGCGACCTCGGAAATGCTCTATATCGATCCGGTGGCCTGCGTGGACTGTGGTGCCTGCGTAACCGCCTGCCCGGTCAGCGCGATCGCGCCGAACACCCGGTTGGACTTCGAGCAGCTGCCGTTCGTCGAAATCAATGCGTCGTATTACCCGAAGCGGCCCGCCGGCGTGAAGCTAGCGCCGACGTCGAAGCTGGCTCCGGTGACTCCGGCCGCCGAGGTGCGTGTGCGCCGGCAGCCGCTGACGGTAGCCGTCGTCGGGTCCGGGCCCGCGGCGATGTATGCCGCCGATGAGCTGCTGGTCCAGCAGGGAGTGCAGGTCAACGTCTTTGAGAAGCTGCCGACACCCTACGGGCTGGTGCGCTCCGGGGTGGCGCCGGATCACCAGAACACCAAGCGGGTCACGCGACTATTTGACCGGATCGCCGGTCATCGCCGCTTCCGGTTCTATCTCAACGTCGAGATCGGCAAGCATCTAGGCCATGCCGAGCTATTGGCCCACCATCACGCCGTGCTGTACGCGGTCGGAGCGCCCGACGACCGCCGGCTGACGATTGACGGGATGGGACTGCCGGGCACCGGTACCGCCACGGAGCTGGTCGCGTGGCTCAACGGACATCCCGACTTCAACGATCTGCCAGTCGATCTCAGTCACGAACGCGTGGTGATCATCGGCAACGGGAATGTCGCGCTCGACGTGGCGCGCGTGCTTGCGGCCGATCCGCACGAGCTGGCCGCCACCGACATCGCCGACCACGCGTTGTCCGCGTTACGCAACTCGGCGGTCCGTGAGGTGGTGGTCGCCGCCCGCCGCGGTCCTGCCCATTCGGCGTTCACCCTGCCCGAGCTGATCGGGCTCACGGCCGGAGCCGACGTCGTGCTTGACCCGGGAGATCATCAGCGAGTACTCGATGATCTGGCAATCGTTGCCGATCCGTTGACCAGGAACAAGCTGGAGATCTTGAGCACGCTGGGGGACGGGTCGGCGCCTGCGCGACGAGTCGGGCGCCCGCGGATCCGGCTGGCCTATCGGCTCACGCCGCGGCGCGTCCTCGGCCAGCGGCGGGCCGGCGGAGTTCAGTTCTCGGTCACCGGAACCGACGAGCTGCGCCAACTGGATGCTGGCCTGGTGCTGACGTCGATTGGCTACCGCGGCAAGCCGATTCCCGACCTGCCGTTCGACGAGCAGGCCGCGCTCGTGCCCAACGATGGTGGACGGGTCATCGACCCGGGCACCGGCGAGCCGGTGCCCGGCGCATACGTCGCGGGTTGGATCAAGCGCGGGCCCACCGGGTTCATCGGCACGAACAAGTCCTGCTCTATGCAGACCGTTCAGGCGTTGGTGGCCGACTTCAACGACGGCCGGCTGACCGATCCGGTGGCTACACCGACGGCGCTGGATCAGCTGGTGCAGGCCCGCCAGCCCCAAGCCATCGGCTGTGCGGGATGGCGGGCCATCGACGCGGCCGAGATTGCGCGCGGCAGCGCCGACGGCCGGGTCCGCAACAAGTTCACCGACGTCGCCGAGATGCTCGCGGCAGCAACCAGCGCGCCTAAGGAACCGCTTCGGCGGCGCGTGCTGGCCCGGCTGCGTGACCTGGGGCAGCCGATCGTGCTAACCGTCCCCTTGTGATGACATGGCGGCTTGGATCTCATCCATGTTGACCTCGCGCACCGGCTGGCCCAGCGACCAGTGGTGGCCGAACGGGTCGGCGACCACCCCGTAGCGGTCTCCCCAGAGCTGGTCCTCCAAGGCGGTCACCACCGTGGCGCCCGCGTTCAGGGCACGCTGGAACTTGGCGTCGACATCGGTGACGGTCAAATGAATGGTGACCGGTGTTCCGCCCAGCGAGGTGGGCGTCATCGACTTGCCGCCGCACATCTGCGGGACGTCGTCGTTGAGCATCACCGTAAAGCCGTTGATGCGTAGTGCGGCGTGGATCAGTTTGCCATCGGGACCGGGGACGCGCCCCAGTTCGACGGCGTCAAAGGCCTTGACGTAGAAGTCGATCGCCGAGGCAGCGTCGTCGACGACAAGGTGTGGTGACAGAGCGGGTTCGACGTTGATCGCCATGGTGTCTCCTTGTTGTTGGTGTGCTCGGCCAATCCGGGGCCCGGACAGGCTCACGGATATTGACTCCCGGCGCGATGGAAAATCATCGCGGTGCCGTCATTCAATCGCCGGACACGTGGCCACCGCCCAGCGGTGTGGCCAGCAAGCCGAATCTCAACCGCAGGTGTGTTCAATGAATACTTTTCCGTCACAACGTGATTGCTGCTTTGTGTCGACAAGCGCACTTTTCGGTCTCGACACGAATGCTCTTCCGTTACAGCGCAAGTTGAAACTTTCTGCACGCAACCCATGCCGACCATGTCCGCGCCACCCGCTCAAGCGCCGGTATGTGGCGCCTTGGCGGCTAGGCCAACCGCCCCCGGCAACGCCAGCTGCACACGCCCAGCGAAGCGCGATTGTCGGTACGGGTCGCGCTGCGAAACCTGCCTCCCATTCGCACTAGCAAAAGACTGTCGACAAGCGAGCAGTCGACTTCAGGCCGCGACCGAACCGGACGAGACGACAACAACATCTGTCATCTCAATGCGCTCACCAGGATCGCTACAATATCAGCCAGCTACATGAGCCGATGTATATCCAGGAAGGCTCTGCCGCCGACATGTTGGATCGCTCGCGCGGACAGCTGTACCGGCTCTACCTGGCTAGTAGGTGAATTCAATGGCGCGTTCGCTCATTACTCACCCATGTGCACAATAGGTTCGCGTGCGGCTCGCCGGCAACGTTGGCAACATCCCGATTCCCATTGATTGCACGTTGCGCGGCCTAACCCAATATTCCCGGACGAACAACGCCGAGGTCGTGCAGAGCGTCGAGACACACCACCGTCCCGCTAACTTTGATGCCCTCACCTGAGGAAAACCACAGGAGCGTCAGGTACTCACCCACTGCGGGAATTGCGATGACGTTCAAACCGATCGAGGCCGCGCAGCTACGCCAGCGCGCAGTGAACAGGCCGTAACTGGACCGCGCTTGCGCAACGTTCGAAAAGGGATCCGGTGGAGCGGCCCGACGACACCAAATAGGCCATATCCCCCAAAGACTGGTATTGACAACCGTTCTGATGCCGCGTCAGACTTCCCACCACGCCACGGACCGTCCAACGCCAGAACTCAATACCGTCTCGTCCCAGGCGAAACCGTGAGCCTAGCCGATGATCTCCTGGCATTGGTCGGACTGGACTTGATCTGCTCGCTGACAAGCATACGTATCAGTGCTACGAACCGTTCACGCGGTGAACCTGCTGGGCGCACAAGGAGAATCGATGGATTACGCCAAACGCATCGGCCAGGTTGGGGCGTTAGCCGTTGTCCTGGGGGTGGGGGCGGCGGTGACTACCCACGCGATCGGCTCTGCCGCGCCGACGGATCCGAGCTCCTCGAGCACCGATTCGCCGGTCGACGCGTGCTCGCCGTTGGGTGGGTCCGCCAGTTCGTTGGCTGCGATACCGGGCGCCAGTGTGCCACAGGTCGGCGTGCGACAGGTAGACCCCGGAAGCATCCCCGATGACTTGCTCAATGCCCTGATCGACTTTCTGGCCGCGGTACGCAACGGGTTGGTGCCCATCATCGAAAACCGCACTCCGGTAGCGAATCCGCAACAAGTCAGCGTCCCTGAGGGGGGCACCGTCGGCCCGGTCCGGTTTGACGCCTGCGACCCCGATGGCAACCGGATGACCTTCGCGGTGCGCGAGCGCGGTGCACCCGGTGGACCCCAGCATGGCATCGTGACCGTCGACCAACGAACGGCCAGCTTCATCTACACAGCCGATCCGGGTTTCGTTGGCACCGATACCTTCAGTGTGAACGTCAGCGATGACACCAGCCTGCACGTGCACGGTCTGGCGGGATACCTGGGTCCGTTCCATGGGCACGACGACGTCGCCACCGTGACCGTGTTCGTCGGCAACACCCCGACCGACACCATCAGCGGCGACTTCAGCATGCTCACCTACAACATCGCGGGGCTGCCCTTCCCGCTATCCAGCGCAATTCTGCCCCGGTTCTTCTACACCAAAGAGATTGGGAAGCGGCTCAACGCCTACTACGTCGCGAACGTCCAGGAGGATTTCGCCTACCACCAATTCCTCATCAAGAAATCCAAGATGCCCAGCCAGACCCCGCCGGAGCCGCCTACCTTGCTGTGGCCTATCGGTGTGCCCTTCTCCGACGGGCTCAATACCCTCTCGGAGTTCAAGGTGCAGCGGCTGGACCGGCAGACATGGTATGAGTGCACATCCGACAACTGCCTCACCTTGAAGGGCTTCACCTACAGCCAGATGCGGCTTCCCGGCGGTGACACGGTCGACGTCTACAACTTACATACCAACACCGGTGGAGGGCCGACCACCAACGCCAACCTCGCGCAGGTCGCCAACTACATCCAGCAGAACTCGGCGGGCCGCGCGGTCATCGTCACCGGCGACTTCAACGCGCGGTACTCCGACGACCAAAGCGCTCTGTTGCAATTTGCGCAGGTCAACGGGCTCACCGATGCCTGGGTGCAGGTAGAACACGGCCCCACCACACCGCCGTTCGCGCCCACTTGCATGGTCGGCAACGAGTGCGAGCTGCTCGACAAGATCTTCTATCGAAGCGGCCAGGGAGTGACGTTGCAGGCCGTCAGCTACGGCAACGAGGCGCCGAAATTCTTCAATTCCAAGGGTGAGCCACTGTCGGATCACAGCCCGGCGGTGGTCGGCTTCCACTACGTCGCGGACAACGTGGCCGTACGGTGACAGCGGTTGATCGCCAACTGGTTTGCCGTCGGCCTCAGGCGGTGGTGAGTACCCGCTCCCAGCCGTCGACCGATTCCGGGCTGCGCGGGCCCGGTCCCACGTAAATGGCCGACGGGCGGACCAGCTTGCCGAGTCGCTTCTGCTCGAGAATGTGGGCACACCAGCCGGCAGTGCGCCCACAGGTGAACATTGCTGGCATCATGTTGGCCGGTACCCGGGCAAAGTCCAGGACCACTGCGGCCCAGAATTCGACATTGGTCTCGATCGCCCGATCCGGACGGCGCTCTCGCAGTTCTGACAGCGCAGCCTGCTCCACCGCGACCGCGACCTCGTAGCGGGGGGCGCCCAGCCGCTCGGCGGCCGCCCGCAGCACCCGCGCCCGCGGGTCCTCGGCGCGGTAGACCCGGTGCCCGAACCCCATCAGTTTCTCGCCGCGGTCCAGGATTCCCTTGACCACGCTGCGGGCATCGCCGGCGCGTTCGACCTCGTCGAGCATCGGCAGGACGCGCGCCGGCGCGCCACCATGCAGCGGTCCGCTCATCGCCCCGATTGCGCCCGACAGCGCTGCTGCCACATCCGCCCCAGTTGAGGCGATCACACGCGCGGTGAATGTCGAAGCGTTCATGCCGTGCTCGGCGGCCGACACCCAGTAGGCGTCAATGGCCTCGATGTGTCTGGGGTCTGGCTCGCCCTGCCAGCGCGTCATGAAACGTGCTGTGACCGTCGAGCATTCATCGATGATTCGCTGCGGGACCGCCGGCTGGTAGATGCCCCGTGCGGATTGCGCGACATAGGACAGCGCCATCACCGATGCCCGGGCCAGCTGTTGGCGGGCGGTGGCGTCGTCGATGTCGAGCAGCGGCGCATATCCCCAGATGGGCGCCAGCATCGCCAGGCCGGCCTGGACGTCGACGCGCACATCGCCGGAGTGAATCGGCAGCGGGAACGGTTCAGCCGGCGGCAGCCCGCTGCCGAAGTTGCCGTCCACCAGCAGCGCCCACACATCGCCGAAGGTGACCCGCTGACTTACCAGGTCTTCGATGTCGACGCCACGGTAGCGCAGGGCCCCGCCGTCTTTGTCCGGCTCGGCGATCTCGGTCGTAAAGGCCACCACGCCGTCGAGGCCGGGGACGAAATTCTCCGGGACCACTGTCATACGAGAATTCTCACACCTGGCCCCGGCAACGACGCTACCGGCTGGTGCCAATCACGGTGCCGGCGATGAGCGTGCCGCGAGAATCGTCACGAGGGTGAGCCGCGGCGTGCCGCCTCGTCTACCAGTTGTACTCGGGAGGCCAAGCCAAGTTTGGCGTAGACGTGGGTGAGGTGGGTTTGCACAGTGCGCGGCGAGACGAAAAGCCGTTTTGCAATGTCCTTGTTGGATAACCCCTCGCTGACCAACCGCACGACGTCGCGTTCGGTCGGGGTCAACGAGCCCCACCCGCGGGCCGGTCGCTTGCGTTCACCGCGACCGCGTTGTGCATATGCGATCGCCTCGTCGGTGGACAAGGCGGCCCCCTCGGCCCAGGCGCGGTCGAAATCCTCATCACCCATCGCCTCACGAAGCGCCGTCACCGAGGCCTGGTAGCCGGCATCCCAAATCTTGAAGCGGACCTGACGTGTCTGTTGCCGAAGGGCGGCTGCGGCACCGAGAAGGCGGACACCTTCGGAGTGACTGCCGACCTCGCCGGCCAGGCCGGCGAGGAGTTCCATGGCATCTGGCATGCCCTGGTAGATGTGCAGCTCGGCGCCGCACGCCAGCGCAGCATGAGCATCATCGCGCGCCAGTTCTGGTTCGCCCCGTGCGGTGGCTACGCGCGCGCGTATTGTCAACGCCACCATTCGGTGCCACCCATTGGTCGCATCGACGGCGTCGTTGGCGAACTGTCGTGCGGCGATCGCATCACCTCCTGCCAGGGCTAACTGCGCCATCAGGACCTGGTGCATGGTCACCTGGTCGGGCTGGGCCCTAAGAATCGGCCGCGCCGCGTCGCTGGCCTCGAGCGCTGCCGTGACATCACCGGCGGCCAGCGCGGCGTACGTCATCGCCGCATAACCAATGCCTTGGTACACACCGCCTAACTCCGTCGCGGCTGCAATGCACGCCCCGGCTATGGCGTGGGCCGCGCTGGCGCCGCAATACGCCAGCACCTGGGCTTGGGTATATAGGCCGAGAACCTTTGTCGGCACATCGTTGGATGCCTCGGCCTCGGCAGTGATTTCCCTGGATAGCTCGAGGGCTTCGGTCAGATTGCCAGCCCACATCTGCGCCAAACTAAGCCACAAGCTGCAGTGACGTGAGACGAACCGGTCGCCGATGGTGTCGGCCAGGTCGCGGCATTCTTCTGCCGCGGCTCGCAAAGCATTCGGGTCACCTGATATGCAGGTCCCCACCCCCCGCCAGTAGAGGATTTGACACAGCGTCCATTTGTCGTCAATAGCGCGTGCCAGGTCGGTCGCTTCGGCGAAATAGGGCGCAGCGGCCTCCGCGTTGTAGCCACTGCTACAGCCGCAGGCGGTGAGCGCCCGCACCAACGCGGCGGGGTCGCCCACCTCACGTGCCATCGCCAGCGCTTGTTGTGCGGGAGCGATGATGTCGGTGGCGCCTACCGGACTGGTGGCCAGCCAGGTACTGAGCATTGCCTTGTCAGCGAGCGCTCGCGCCCGTACTGCTGTTGACACAGCGAGCCGGTGGAACCTTTGGTCTTCCAGGATCGAGTTGAACCAGGACAACCCCTCGCGCAGGTGCGCCCGCCCGAACCAGATTGGTTGCAGCGAAGATGCGAGCTGTAACGCTTCGGTGATATGGCCATTTTCCCGGCTCCAGGCGAACGCGGCGCGCAGGTTGTCGATCTCGGTCTCAGCCCGGGCGACAAGCCGTTGGTGATCGTTGTCCGCAGGAGTGTTGAGTGAGGCGGCCAGCGCCGTGTAGTAGTCACGGTGACGTGCGTGCACATCGGCCTCGCCGGAGTCGCCCAGTTTTTCCAGCGCGTACCGACGCACCGTTTCCAGCAGCCGGTACCGCGTGCGGCCCTGGCAGTCGTCGGCCACCACCAGCGACTTGTCTACCAGCAGGGTCAGCTGATCAAGCACCGAAAACGGATCCAGGTCGCTACCGGCGGCGACCGCCCGCACCGCGGCGAGGTCGAACCCGCCGACAAATGGCGCCAGTCGCCGAAACAAGATTTGCTCGGTCTCGGTCAGCAGTGCATGCGACCAATCGATCGAGGCGCGAAGTGTCTGCTGGCGCTGCACCGCGCCCCGCACACCGCCGGCCAACAGCCGGAAACAGTCGTCCAGACCGTCGGCAATCTCGAGCGGTGACATCGACCGCACCCGTGCGGCAGCGAACTCGATCGCCAGCGGTATGCCGTCTAGCCGCCGGCAGATCTCGCCGACGGCCGCGGCGTTGTGATTGGCGATGGTGAACCCGGGCTGAACTCGGCTGGCTCGGTCAGCAAACAATTCGACTGCTTCGTCGGTTATCGACATCGACGGTACGCGCCAGGTGATCTCGCCGGCCATCCCGATCGGCTCCCGGCTAGTCGCTAAGATCGTCAGCTCCGGACAGGCCCCCAATAGCTCAACGACCAACGCTGCGCACGCATCGAGAAGATGTTCACAGTTGTCCAACACCATGAGCATGCGGCGATTGCCGATGAATCGGCGAAGACTATCCATGGTTGAACGGCCCGGCTGATCGGGCAGACCCACGGCGCGCGCAGCCGTGGCTGCGACGATCCCGGATTCAGTGATCGGGGCCAGATCGACAAAGCACAAACCGTCGCGAAGTTCGGATGCACTCGCGATCTGGATTGCCAGACGGGTCTTGCCGACACCGCCGGTTCCGCATAGCGTCACGAGCCGGTTCTGCGCCAACAGTGCCCGCACCTCAGCTTATTTGCGCACGGCGGCCCACAAATGTGGTGAACTGCGCCGGGAGAATCGATGTCGGGCTGGATTTGGCCGTGCGCAGTGGGGGAAACTTTTCGCGAATGTCGGGGTGGCACAACTGCATGACCCATTCGGGACGAGGTAGACCGCGCAGCGGGTGGCGGCCGAGATCGACAAGCCATGCATCGGCTGGGAGCCGGCCAGTCACTAAATCACCTGTCGCAGCTGACAGGACAACCTGACCCCCGTGTGCCAAATCGCGGAGACGCGCCGTCCGGTTGATAGTGGGGCCGACATAGAGTTCGTCGCGCAACTGTACCTCGCCTGTATGAAGACCTATACGTAGTCGGATCGGCGCGAGCGAGGTCCGCTGCAGATCCAGCGCGCATGCAGCGGCATCGCTAGCGCGAGTGAAAGCCGCAACGAAGCTATCACCCTCGTACCGTTTGACCGGCTGCACCCCACCGTGATTCGTGATAGCTTCCGACACAGTGTGATCCAAGTGCGCGATGGCGGTCGCCATGTCCTCTGGGCACATTTGCCATAGGTGGGTCGATTCCTCGACGTCGGCTAAGAGCAATGTCACCGTGCCCGTCGGCGGCAATCTGCTCACGTCTAATCCCTGGTTGGCTATAAGGACGCGTCTGCGTGGGGGAACGAACTCACATCGGCCAACATCTGGTGGAGCCGCATAGCAGCGGAGCGAATGGTACCGGAGATCCAGCGATCCTAGCGCAGATATACGAACCCTGGCGACGCACTTTGCGCATGTTGGCGGATGATCTTCGCCCCGCAGGATCGCATGGTCGATGTCGATGTTGGGAGGAAGGCTGTTATGAACTGCGTTGAAGAGCACGATACGTGTCTGACCACTGCTATCACGTCATCGCAACACCTTCGCGGCGCCGCGAAGCCAATAAGCACACTACAGTTCGGGGAAGACACCTGGCCCATCCTCGAAACAGGCCTCTCGCAGCGATGTTCATTACCGCCCAAAGAGATTGTCTTCGGCGCTGCACGGTGGGCGCTCGCGGCGGCCCGCGGGATGCTACCGCGGCCCACGACCGACAGCCCACCGCAGCGTCAGCGCTACCCGAAGCGCTACCGATTCCTGGAGCACTCCTGCCTAGAACGCGAGATGCGTCGACTATAGAACAGCGTCGCGTGTTTGTCTCGGTAGCTGCTCTGTATAGTATGCGTTGCTTAACCGCATGTGGGAGGGTGATTTTGGGCTGTTCTGGGGGGTCGGAGCGATGACCGGGCGATGTCCGACGGTTGCCGTGGTCGGAGCGGGTATGTCCGGAATGTGCGTCGCAATTACGTTGCTGAGCGCAGGGATTACTGATGTCTGCATCTATGAAAAGGCCGACGATGTTGGCGGAACGTGGCGCGATAACACCTATCCAGGTCTGACATGTGATGTGCCGTCCCGGCTCTATCAGTACAGCTTTGCCAAGAATCCGAACTGGACCCAGATGTTTTCACGCGGAGGCGAAATCCAAGATTACTTGCGTGGGATCGCCGAGCGCTACGGGCTGAGGCACCGGATTCGGTTTGGCGCCACGGTTGTCAGCGCCCGATTCGACGACGGCCGGTGGGTGTTGCGCACCGATTCCGGAACGGAGTCGACAGTAGACTTCTTGATTTCGGCCACCGGCGTTTTACATCATCCCCGAATACCGCCGATCGCTGGTTTGGACGACTTCAGGGGGACGGTGTTTCACTCGGCTCGCTGGGATCACACGGTTCCGCTGCTGGGACGCCGAATCGCGGTGATCGGTACCGGGTCCACGGGCGTACAACTCGTCTGCGGCCTGGCTGGGGTCGCGGGTAAAGTCACCATGTTCCAGCGCACCGCACAATGGGTGCTGCCGTGGCCTAACCCTCGATACTCGAAGCTGGCGCGTGTTTTCCACCGCGCTTTTCCGTGTCTGGGTTCGCTGGCCTATAAGGCATATAGCCTTTCCTTCGAAACGTTCGCGGTTGCGCTCAGCAATCCAGGTTTGCACCGAAAGCTGGTAGGGGCCGTGTGTCGCGCCAGCTTACGTCGGGTGCGTGACCCCCGACTGCGTCGGGCACTGACGCCTGATTACGAGCCGATGTGCAAACGGCTAGTGATGTCCGGCGGATTCTATCGGGCGATTCAGCGTGACGACGTCGAATTAGTCACCGCCGGTATCGATCACGTCGAACATCGGGGCATCGTCACCGATGATGGTGTGTTGCACGAGGTGGACGTCATCGTGCTTGCCACGGGGTTTGACTCTCATGCATTTTTCCGGCCGATGCAGCTGACCGGTCGCGACGGCATCAGGATCGACGATGTGTGGCAAGACGGTCCGCATGCTCATCAAACCGTCGCAATACCTGGATTTCCGAACTTCTTTATGATGTTGGGGCCACACAGCCCAGTGGGAAACTTCCCGCTGACAGCGGTCGCCGAATCTCAGGCTGAACACATAGTGCAGTGGATAAAGCGATGGCGCCATGGTGAATTCGACACCATGGAACCGAAGTCAGCTGCTACCGAAGCATATAACACGGTGTTGCGGGCCGCGATGCCGAACACCGTCTGGACCACCGGCTGCGACAGCTGGTACCTGAACAAAGACGGTATTCCTGAGGTTTGGCCATTTGCACCGGCCAAACACCGCGCCATGCTCGCTAACCTACATCCCGAAGAATACGACCTGCGACGCTATGCTGCGGTGCGCGCAACTAGTCGGCCTCAAAGCGCTTGAAGCCTATCGAGGTGCTGGACGGTGACGTTCGCGCGGGATCGGCCACTAATCCCGTTCTGACGGCGCTGACAAAGGTTATAGCGGTGACCATTGGCGCAGCTTCGGTATCGGCTTCGGGCACCGCTCGGCCGACGCGGCGCAGATACTCGGCCAATGGAGTAGCGGTCGCGCGCCAGCCTCGCTCATCGAACCATTCCGTGGCCCGCGCCCACCGCTCGTTGTAGACCATTTGAAAGAACCTGCGCGGGTCGCCTTGGGCGTTCGCGGCGCGTTCTCGTTCGAGCTTCGCTGCGAATTCGCAAGGGTCCAGTGGAGTTGCTTCCTCGACAGCAACGTGGCTACCGGGGCTAGCCAAGGTGTCGATGCCGATAAACAGGCGCTGCTGGGCCTCGGCCGAGAGATAGACCAGCAGGCCCTCGGCGATCCAAGCCGACGGCCGGTTGGCATCAAATCCGTTGTTACACAAGGCTATCTGCCACTCATCGCGCAGATCGACAGCAACCGACCGACGTTGGGCTCGCGGCCGTATGTGATAGTCGGCGAGCACCGCGTTCTTGAAGTCGAGGACCTGAGGTCGATCCAACTCGAAGATTGTTGTCCCGATTGGCCATTGCAATCGGAATGCACGGGAATCCAATCCTGCAGCCAAGATGACCACCTGCTTCATGCCGGCGGCCGTTGCCCGGGAGAAATACTCGTCGAAATACCTGGTGCGGGCACCTTGGAAGTTGACGAAATGCTCACCGAAGTCCCCGGTTGTCAGATAGTGATCGGGCAGCTTGCCGTCCAATACGTCGGCCCATTCACCACCTGCGGCACGGCAGAAAACCTCGGCATAGGGATCGATGGCCAGCGGATCGGCCTTCTGCGTCTCCAATGCTCTTGCGGCGGCTACCAATAGTCCTGTCGAACCAACACTCGTGGTGACATCCCAGCTATCGTCCTCGGTCCGCATTCATCGAACTCTAGTTGCTCCAGTCCGCCCACCGCTGTCGGTATCCCAGCGCAGTCGGCCGTGCACACATATCTGCGCGGTGGACTTGGTACTTCTACGCGCATTCGCCGATGTTTTGCGATCCGCGGCGGGTCTATGGTGCCATTTATGTGCCAGGATCGGTCTTCAATAACAACGTCGCGAAGCGAGGGGTCGTGACGTGAGAGGGCTCGCTTATGCCGGCGGTGGATGCCCAGTAGGGCGACGGTCCAGGAATTCTCAGACAGTTATCCGTTCTGCCACAATGGATTCCGGCCGATCATGATGCCAAAGATCGTCTCCGTCCAACATTCCACTCGCCGCCACTTGACGAGCTTTGTCGGTCGCAAGGCTGAGCTGAACGACGTGCGGCGGCTCCTGTCCGACAAACGACTGGTGACGCTTACCGGTCCGGATGGGATGGGGAAATCCCGTCTCGCGCTGCAGATCGGCGCCCAGATTGCACACGAATTCACTTATGGCCGTTGGGATTGCGACTTGGCTACGGTCACTGACCGAGACTGCGTGTCCATCTCGATGCTGAATGCCTTGGGCTTGCCTGTCCAGCCGGGTTTGTCTGCGATCGACACGCTCGTCGGTGTCATCAATGATGCTCGGGTGCTGCTGGTGTTGGACCATTGTGAGCATTTGCTGGACGCGTGTGCCGCAATAATTGATTCGCTGTTACGTTCCTGTCCGAGATTGACGATCCTGACGACAAGTACCGAAGCGATCGGGTTGGCGGGCGAGCTGACCTGGCGGGTGCCCCCGTTGTCGCTGACCAACGATGCCATCGAGCTGTTTGTCGACCGGGCACGCCGAGTGCGGTCGGATTTTGCGATTAATGCCGATACCGCGGTGACGGTCGGGGAAATCTGCCGACGCTTGGACGGTGTGCCACTGGCGATCGAGCTGGCCGCGGCGCGAACGGACACCTTGTCGCCGGTGGAGATCCTTGCTGGTCTAAATGACCGATTCCGGCTGGTGGCCGGTGCTGCGGGCAACGCGGTGCGCCCCGAACAGACGCTGTGTGCCACGGTGCAATGGTCGCATGCTCTGTTGAGTGGACCTGAGCGTGCGTTGTTGCACCGGTTGGCAGTCTTCGCCGGCGGGTTCGACCTTGACGGCGCCCAGGCGGTCGGTGCCAATGACGAGGACTTCGAGGGCTACCAGACACTCGGCCGGTTTGCCGAGTTGGTGGACAAGGCATTTGTCGTCGTCGAAAACAACAGGGGCCGAGCGGGATACCGGTTGCTGTATTCGGTGCGTCAGTACGCGTTGGAGAAGCTCAGTGAGTCGGGAGAGGCCGACGCCGTGCTTGCGCGTTACCGCAAGCACCTCAAACAACCCAACCAGGTAGTGCGTGCTGGGTCAGGCGGGGTTCGGTACTGATGCGTGAACGTAGCTTAACCGTCGGTGGGAATTGACCGCGCCACCCATAGCAGTCGAGAGGAACACCCGCAGCAAAGTGCGCCAACAACAGGAGGCTGACGTCGTTGCCCTGGGTCGAAAGCCAGGGCTGCTATGTGTGCCGGAAAGGTTCCGTGCAATGGATCTTCCGATGGCAGCCGCCGATGCCTTATTCCTATGGGCCGAGACGCCGACGCGGCCGCTGCATGTCGGCGCGTTGGCCGTGCTGAGTCAGCCCGACAACGGGACCGGGCGTTACCTGCGCAAGGTGTTCTCCGCCGCGGTGGCCCGTCAGCAGGTGGCGCCGTGGTGGCGCCGACGCCCGCACCGGTCGCTCACCTCGCTCGGGCAGTGGTCTTGGCGCACCGAGACCGAGGTGGACCTGGATTACCACGTGCGGCTTAGCGCATTGCCGCCACGGGCCGGTACCGCCGAGCTGTGGGCGTTGGTTTCTGAACTACACGCCGGCATGCTGGACCGCTCCCGCCCGCTATGGCAGGTGGACCTGATCGAGGGTCTACCTGGCGGGCGGTGCGCGGTCTACGTCAAGGTCCACCATGCGCTGGCGGACGGAGTCTCGGTGATGCGGCTTTTACAACGGATCGTCACCGCGGACCCGCATCAGCGTCAGATGCCCACCTTGTGGGAGGTGCCAGCGCAGGCGTCGGTGGCCAAACACACGGCACCGCGCGGTTCGTCGAGACCACTGACGTTGGCCAAGGGGGTGCTGGGTCAAGCCAGGGGCGTCCCGGGCATGGTGCGCGTAGTGGCCGATACCACGTGGCGGGCAGCGCAATGTCGCAGCGGGCCGCTGACACTGGCCGCACCACACACCCCGCTGAACGAGCCGATCGCCGGGGCCCGGTCCGTGGCAGGTTGTTCCTTTCCGATCGAGCGGCTGCGACAGGTCGCCGAACACGCCGATGCCACCATCAACGATGTCGTGCTGGCCATGTGCGGCGGGGCGTTACGTGCGTACCTGATCAGCCGGGGAGCGTTACCGGGTGCGCCGCTGATAGCGATGGTGCCGGTTTCGCTGCGCGATACCGCAGTTATCGACGTGTTCGGCCAGGGTCCAGGCAACAAGATCGGTACGTTGATGTGTTCGCTGGCGACGCACCTGGCCAGTCCGGTCGAACGGCTGTCGGCGATACGGGCAAGTATGCGCGACGGCAAAGCCGCGATCGCCGGCCGAAGCCGAAACCAGGCGCTGGCTATGAGCGCATTGGGCGCCGCCCCGCTCGCCCTTGCGATGGCCCTGGGGCGCGTGCCCGCGCCGCTGCGCCCACCAAATGTGACGATCTCCAACGTGCCGGGCCCGCAGGGCGCGCTGTACTGGAACGGCGCTCGCCTGGACGCGCTCTACCTGCTCTCGGCACCTGTCGATGGCGCGGCGTTGAACATCACCTGTAGCGGCACCAATGAGCAGATCACTTTCGGTTTGACGGGCTGCCGTCGTGCCGTCCCCGCGCTGAGCATCCTGACCGACCAGCTCGCCCACGAACTCGAGCTACTCGTTGGCGTCAGTGAAGCCGGCCCAGGGACCAGACTTCGAAGGATCGCAGGGCGCCGTTAAACGGACGCCGCGAGTCATCACCCGGCCGAGCGCGCAGCGGCTTACCTTACGCGCGGCCGCCCATGGTGCCAGAGACCCCACCCCGGGCAGGCGGGTCATCCCGATAGCGACTACCTTCAGCTATAAGCACTTAGTGGGGCAGCCATATCAGCCAAAGCGCGAAGGGGTTCTCGTGGCCGACACCGACGACACCGCAACCCTCCGTTACCCGGGAGGCGAGATCGACCTGCAGATCGTGCACGCCACCGAAGGCGCCGACGGCATTGCGCTCGGGCCGCTGCTGGCAAAAACCGGGCACACCACGTTCGACGTCGGCTTCGCCAACACGGCCGCCGCTAAAAGCTCCATCACCTACATCGACGGAGATGCCGGCATTCTGCGTTATCGCGGCTACCCGATCGACCAACTGGCGGAGAAGTCAACCTTCATCGAGGTCTGCTACCTGTTGATTTACGGCGAGCTGCCCGATACCGACCAGCTTGCCCAGTTCACCGGCCGGATCCAGCGCCACACCATGCTGCACGAGGATCTCAAGCGGTTCTTCGACGGCTTTCCGCGCAATGCCCACCCGATGCCGGTGTTGTCCAGCGTGGTCAATGCGCTGTCGGCGTACTACCAGGATGCTCTGGACCCCATGGACAACGGTCAAGTCGAGCTGTCGACCATTCGGCTGCTGGCCAAGCTGCCCACCATCGCCGCGTACGCCTACAAGAAATCGGTCGGCCAGCCCTTCCTCTACCCAGATAACTCACTGACGCTGGTGGAGAACTTCCTACGGTTGACGTTCGGATTTCCCGCCGAGCCCTACCAGGCCGACCCCGAGGTGGTGCGGGCGCTGGACATGTTGTTCATCTTGCACGCCGACCACGAGCAGAACTGCTCGACGTCGACGGTTCGGCTGGTTGGCTCGTCGCGAGCCAACCTGTTCACCTCGATCTCGGGTGGCATCAACGCACTATGGGGTCCGCTTCATGGCGGCGCCAATCAGGCTGTCCTGGAGATGCTCGAGGGCATTCGCGACAGCGGCGACGACGTCAGCGAGTTTGTACGCAAGGTCAAGAACCGCGAGGCCGGGGTCAAATTGATGGGTTTCGGTCATCGTGTCTACAAGAACTACGATCCGCGGGCCCGCATCGTCAAGGAACAGGCCGACAAGATCCTGGCCAAGCTCGGCGGCGATGACTCCTTGCTGGGCATCGCCAAGGAGCTCGAAGAGGCGGCGCTGACCGACGACTACTTCATCGAACGCAAGCTTTACCCCAACGTCGACTTCTACACCGGCCTGATCTACCGGGCCCTCGGCTTCCCGACCAGGATGTTCACCGTGTTGTTTGCCCTGGGCAGGCTTCCCGGCTGGATCGCGCACTGGCGTGAGATGCACGACGAGGGCGACAGCAAGATCGGCCGGCCCCGCCAGATCTACACCGGCTACACGGAGCGCGACTACGTCACCATAGACGCGCGGTAGGCCGGCGAGCAGACGCAAAAGCCCCCTAAACCGGCAGGTATTAGGGGCTTTTGCGTCTGCTCGCCAGGCAAGCCAGCACTGCCATCGCGGCGTTGTGACCGCCGATGCCCGACACCGCCCCGCCGCGACGGGCACCCGAGCCGCACAGCATGATCCGCTCGTGGTCGGTGGCTACGCCCCACTGCCGTGCCGGTGTGTCCAGCGGATCGTCGTTGTCAGCGAACGGCCAGGACAACGCACCGTGGAAGATGTTGCCGCCGGTCATCCCAAGCGTCCGCTGCAGGTCCAGGGTGGTCGTCGTCTCGATGCATGGCTTGCTCTGCGCATCGGTCCAAAGCACGTCCTGAATCGGTTCGGCCAGAACGGAATTCAGCGACGCTAGGACGGCTGCCGTCAGCCGTTCGGCTAAGCCTTCGGTGTCGCCGAACACCGAGTGCGGTGTGTGCAAGCCGAACACCGTCAGCGTCTGAGCGCCGGCATCGCGCAACCGGGCGGACAGGATGCTCGGGTCGGTCAGCGAATGGCAGTAGGCTTCGCAGGGTAGGGGATCCGGCAACCGCCCGCTGGCTGCTTGCGAGTACGCGGCATCCAATTGGCTCCATGTCTCGTTGACGTGGAACGTCCCGGCAAATGCTTGCTGCGGTGTGACACTGTCGTCGCGCAACCGGGGGAGTCGGCGCACCACCATGTTGACCTTGACCTGTGCGCCCGGGGCCAGTGCCGCAACCGGTTCACCGAGCAGGCTGGCCAGCACCGCCGGTGTGACCCCGACCAGAACGAACCGGCCCCGGACCAAATGCTCGGCACCGTCGCTACCGTCGCTGTGGTAGCGCACCGTACCGTCTGGATCAAGGGCGAAAACGTCTGCACCGGTGACTATTTCGGCGCCGTGGCGGGCAGCTGCCGTGGCCAGGGCCGAGGTCACCGACCCCATGCCGCCGATTGGGACGTGCCAGACTCCGGTGCCCCCACCGACCAGGTGATACAGGAAGCAGATGTTCTGCATCAGCGACGGTTCGTGCATGCGGGCGAAGGTGCCGATCAGCGCGTCGGTGGCGATCACCCCGCGTAGCAGGTCATTGGCCACCGCGCCGGCGATGGCATGCCCGATCGGCTCGTCGACCATGGCTTGCCAGGCAGCGGCCGCCTCGTGGCCGCCGTATTCCACAATGTCGCGGCGGGCCTGCTCGCGGGTGCGCAGCGGCTCGATCAGGGTGGGCCACAGCCGTGCGGTCACCAGCCGGCAGCGCCGGTAGAACGCGGCGAAGCCGTGCGCATCCGGCGCGGCGCCGATCGCCGCGAGGTGCGCTGCGCGTGGTTCGCCGGTGGGCCCGATGAGCAGGCCAGAGCGCCCGGCCGTGGCTGGGGCAGGGGTGTATGAGGAAAATGGCCGCCGCGCCAACCGCACCGGAGCGCCGAGGTCGGCGACGATGCGCGACGGCAGCAAGCTGACCAGGTACGAGTAGCGTGACAGCGCGACCTCGACACCGTCGAAGGCCTGTATCGACACCGCGGCCCCCCCAGTCTGTGCCAGCCGCTCGAGCAGTCGCACTCGAAGCCCGGCCCGGGCCAGGTAGGCGGCCGCGACCAAGCCGTTGTGACCGCCGCCAACCACGACAACGTCGAAGTCCCTGTCGTGATCGCTCATAGTGACGGCGGCTATCGAGACGGATCTAGCCGGTGTACCCCTCGACTTGGTCGGCGGGACGCACGACTGCTTCGCGCGGGTCACCACCGGTTTGGCGCAATGCCCGTCGCTGTCGGAGCAGGTCCCAGCACTGGTCGAGTTCGATCTCGATGCGGCGCAGTTGCTGCTGCTCCTCGGACTCGCTGATGCCACCGTGCCGCAGCTGCGCTCGCAACGCCTTCTCCTCGGCCACCAGGTCACGGATGTGTGCCAGGGTCTCGCTGTCTGTCGGTTTGCGTCCCTTGCCCATGGCTCCAGTGTGCCCGATTTGACGCGGTGTCCCGGCACCGACTCGGTAGGCTGCATATCGCCTGCAGCACGGACGAGACGCGTTCGACGACCTGAGGGAGTGGCGTAGTGGCTTCTAAGGCGGGTTTGGGCCAAACACCCGCGACCACCGACGCGCGACGAACTCAGAAATTCTACCGGGGCTCGCCGGGCCGTCCGTGGCTGATTGGCGCGGTGGTTATTCCGTTGCTGATAGCGGCAATCGGTTACGGTGCATTCGAGCGGCCCCAGTCCGTTACCGGACCGACCGGTGTGTTGCCGACACTGACACCGACCAGCACCCGGGGCGCTTCTGCGTTGTCCTTGTCTTTGCTGTCAATTAGCCGCAGCGGCAACACCGTTACTCTGATCGGTGACTTCCCCGATGAGGCCGCCAAGGCGGCCTTGATGACGGCGCTCAACGGCTTGCTTGCTCCGGGCGTGAACGTCATCGACCAGATTCACGTCGATCCCGTTGTGCGATCACTTGATTTCTCAAGTGCGGAACCAGTTTTCACCGCCAGCGTGCCGATTCCTGATTTTGGCCTCAAAGTCGAAAGGGACACCGTCACCTTGACCGGAACTGCCCCTTCATCCGAGCACAAGGACGCAGTGAAGCGCGCGGCGACCAGCACCTGGCCTGACATGAAAATCGTTAACAATATTGAGGTTACGGGGCAGGCACCGCCAGGACCCCCGGCCTCCGGCCCATGTGCCGACCTGCAATCAGCCATCAATGCCGTGACGGGTGGACCCATCGCGTTTGGCAACGACGGGGCTAGTCTGATCCCAGCCGACTATGAAATCCTGAACCGGGTAGCCGACAAGCTCAAGGCATGTCCGGACGCTCGGGTGACGATCAACGGCTACACCGACAACACCGGCAGCGAAGGTATCAATATCCCGTTGAGCGCTCAGCGAGCCAAGATAGTCGCCGACTACCTGGTTGCCCGCGGAGTTGCCGGCGATCACATTGCCACCGTGGGTCTCGGTTCGGTGAATCCGATCGCCAGCAACGCCACACCCGAGGGGCGCGCCAAGAATCGTCGCGTCGAGATCGTGGTCAACTAAGGAGAACCCAGCATGGATTTTGTGATCCAGTGGTCGTGCTACCTGCTGGCGTTCCTGGGGGGCTCGGCTGTTGCCTGGGTAGTCGTCACTCTGTCGATCAAGCGCGCCAGCCGTGATGAGGGTGCTGCGGAGGCGCCCAGTGCAGCCGAGACAGGCGCACAGTGATGGAACACGTGCACTGGTGGCTGGCGGGCCTGGCGTTCACGCTCGGGATGGTGCTGACGTCGACGCTGATGGTCCGGCCCGTCGAACATCAAGTGCTGGTAAAGAAATCGGTCCGCGGGTCAAGCGCTAAGTCCAAGCCGCCAACGGCGAGAAAACCCGCCGTCAAGTCGGGCACCAAGAGAGAGGAGTCGCCGACGGCGAAGACCAAGGTGGCAACGGAGTCTGCTGCGGAGCAGATCCCGGTTGCCGGGGAGCCCGCGGCGGAGCCGATCCCGGTCGCCGGCGAGCCGGCGGCGCGTATTCCGGTGGTTCCGTACGCGCCGTACGGCCCGGGCTCGGCGCGCGCTGGTGCCGATGGCAGCGGACCGCAGGGGTGGCTGGTGAAGGGCCGCTCGGACACCAGGCTCTACTACACTCCCGAAGATCCGACGTACGACCCTACTGTCGCCCAGGTTTGGTTCCAGGACGAGGAGTCGGCAGCGCGGGCGTTTTTCACGCCGTGGCGCAAGAGCACACGGCGGACATGAGGTCAGGGCCGCAGGGCTAACTGGGCCCGGGAAGGCGCAACACGAGGCGCGCGCCACCCAGCGGGCTGTTCTCCAGCGACGCGGTGCCGCCGTGCAACTGGGCCTGTTGGGCCACCAACGCCAGCCCGAGACCCGACCCCGAATGAGATGCCGTGGACCCGCGGGAGAACCGCTCGAACACCACTTGGCGCTCACCTTCGGGCACTCCGCTGCCGTTGTCGTCGATGGCGATCTCCACGCCGGCCCGCGAGCTGACCGCGGAGAGTTGAACCAGGGTGGCGCCGCCGTGCTTGACCGCGTTGGCGATGGCGTTGTCGACGGCCAGGCGCAACCCGGCCGGCAAACCCACGATGATGCAGGTCGGCGACGGCACCAGCGATACATCGAGATCGGGGTAGATCCGGGCCGCGTCGTGGGCGGCGCGGTCGAGCAGGTCGGTGATATCGACCGGCACGTGATCGTCCGAGGTCGACAGTTCGCCCTGGGCCAACCGCTCCAGCGCGCTCAGGGTGGCCTCAATGCGCGACTGGGTGCGGATGACGTCGTTGAGCACTTCTTTGCGCTGGTCGTCGGGCAGATCCAGGGTGGACAGCACCTCCAGGTTGGTGCGCATCGCGGTCAGCGGAGTGCGCAGCTCGTGGGAGGACACCGCCGCGAAGTCACGCGCCGACGCAAGCGCCTCCTTGGTTCGGTTCTGCTCGTTCCAGATGCGCTGCAGCATGCCGCGCATCGCCTCGGCGATCTCGATGGCTTCGCTGGCGCCGTGTACTTCCACGCGTGGCGCCTCGTCGCCCGCGTCGATGGACCGGGTCTGCTCGGCGAGCTGCTTGAACGGGCGTACCGCGAACGCGGCCAACAGCCAGGCGAACACCGCCGCCGCGCCGATGGCGAAGGTACAGATCAGCAGCACCCGGCGGTGCAGGTTGTTGGTCTCGGCTACGGTGGCGTCATACGTCGCGCCCACCGCCACCGACGTCGGCTCGGGCCCGGGGATCTCCACCGTGCGCACGCGGTAGCGCACCCCGCGGACGTAGGTGTCGGCGTAGTCGTCTTGCAGTTTGGGCAGCGTGATGTCGGAATTCGACTTGATCACGTTGCCACGGCGGACCGTGATGAGGGCGTCCTGGTCGTTCGGTGAGCGCGGGATCTCGTCGAGGCCACGCGGCACGAACGGGATCGCGAAACCCGCGGCCTCGTCGAGCCGGCGGTCCAGCCGCTCCTTGCGGTCGTTGGTGATCCCGACCCAGACGACGGTGCCGACAATGAGTACCGGGATCGCGGCGCCGATCGCCGTCGCGACCACCACCCGGGTTCGCAGCGAGGGCGTACGGGCGAAGATCCGCGACAGAATATTCATGCATGCCCCGTCACTGCATACGCAGCACGAATCCGACTCCGCGGACGGTATGCAGCAGCCTAGGGCCACCGCCGGCCTCCAGTTTGCGCCGCAGGTACCCGATGAAGACGTCCACCACGTTGGTGTCGGCGGCGAAGTCGTAGCCCCACACCAATTCCAGGAGTTGCGCTCGGGAGAGCACCGCGGTCTTGTGCTCGGCCAGCACCGCGAGCAGGTCGAATTCGCGCTTGGTCAGGTCGACGTCGACGCCGTTGACCCGGGCCCGCCGGCCGGGGATGTCCACCTCCAGCGGGCCCACCGTGATGGTTTCCGAGGACGACGTTGCAGTGGAGCCGCGGCGGCGCAGCAGCGCCTTCACCCGTGCCACCAGCTCGGCCAGCACGAACGGTTTCACCAGGTAATCGTCGGCGCCGGCCTCCAATCCGGCCACTCGGTCATCGACAGAGCTGCGTGCGGATAGCACACAGACCGGGACGTCGTTGTCCATCGCGCGTAGTGCCGTCACGACGCTGACTCCATCGAGCACTGGCATGTTGATGTCGAGCACGATCGCGTCCGGCCGGTTCTCGGTGGCGCTGCGCAAGGCCTCGGCGCCGTCCACCGCGGTCGCTACCTCGAATCCGGACAGCCGTAAGCCGCGTTCCAGCGAGGCGAGCACATCGGAGTCGTCGTCGACGACCAACACCCGAGGTGAGGTCACACCAGTGTCCATGCCGCCCATTTTGCCTGATTACCGTCCAGCAGGGTGGGAGGGTGAGCCGCCGGGTCGCGTGCTGGGCGAGCAGACACAGAGTCGCATCAAAACCGCCGATTTTGTGCGACTCTGTGTCTGCTCGCGGGGTGCGCGCGGGTTAGTCGCGGGGCAACCCGATCCGGCGGTAGCGTTGCAACCGAGTCGCGAGGCGTTCCGGGGCCGGTATCTTCCGTAACGCGTGCACTTCGGCGGCGATGGCGTTCGACAGTCGTAGGGCGAACTCGATCGGCTCGTCTGCGGCGTCGGGGTACTCCGGCACGATGGTGTCGACAATCCCCGACTTCAGTAGGTCGGCCGACCGGATGCCTTGGGCGGCAGCGAGTTCGGCGGCATGAGCAGTGTCTCGGAACACGATCGCGCTGGCTCCTTCGGGAGGCAAGGGCGCCAGCCAGCCGTGGAGTGCGGCCAGCACCCGGTCGGCGGGCAACATCGCCAGCGCCGGCCCGCCGCTGCCCTGGCCCAGCAGGATCGACACGGTCGGGGTATCCAGCGTGACGAGCTCGGCCAGGCAATGCGCGATCTGGCCGGCCAGCCCGCCCTGTTCGGCTGCGGCCGACAACGCGGGTCCGGCCGCGTCAATGACCAGCACCAGCGGCAGGCACAGCTCGGCGGCGAGCGCCATCCCGCGTCGGGCTTCGCGTAACGCAGCGGGCCCGACAGTGCTTCCCCCGCCGCCTACTGCCCTTTGCTGGCCGAGGACCACCGTGGGTTGGCCGCCAAAGCGGGCCAGCGCCAGCAGCGTGGTCGCCGCTTCGCCTTGATCGGTTCCTGACAACAACACCCGGTCGGTGGCGCCGTGTCGCAGTAGCTGCCTGACGCCCGGCCGGTCCGGCCGGCGCGATGCCACCACCGAGTCCCACGTGGGCACATCGGGTACGGGCGCGGGCGTCTGCGGTGCCGGAAGCGGTTCGGGAGCGTCGATGAGCACCGTCAACGCACGATCCAGCATCGGTCGTAGCCGGTCCAGTGCAACGACGCCGTCGATGATCCCATGCCGCCGTAGATTCTCGGCGGTTTGGACGCCGGATGGGAAGGGGTCGCCATAGAGCAACTCATAGACCCGTGGTCCCAGAAAGCCGATCAGGGCGCCCGGCTCGGCGACGGTGAGATGCCCCAGCGAGCCCCACGACGCGAAAACTCCACCCGTGGTCGGATGGCGCAAATAGACCAGGTAGGGCAGGCGCGCCTGGTTGTGCAGCTGGATGGCCGCAGCGATCTTCACCATCTGCAGAAACGCGACCGTGCCTTCTTGCATGCGGGTGCCTCCCGAGCTTGGTGACGCCAGTAGCGGCAGCCGCTCGGCGGTCGCCCGCTCGACGGCGGCGGTGATCCGTTCGGCCGCTGCCACCCCAATCGAGCCGCCCAGGAAGTCGAACTCACAGGCCACCACGGCCACCCGCCGCCCGAATACGCGTCCCTCACCGGTCTGCACCGATTCGTCCGCGCCGGTGGCCGCCCGAGCGGCGGCCAGCTCCCGCGCATAGGAGTCGGCTACCGGCACCGCCAGCGGCTCGCTATCCCAGCTGACGAAAGATCCCCGGTCTAGCACCGCGTGCCGCAGTTGGTCGGTCGTGATACGACTCACGCGATGAGGCTATATAGGCTGACCCAATGATCGGTATCACCCAGGCAGAAGCCGTGCTGACCATTGAGCTGCAACGCCCGGAGCGCCGCAACGCCTTAAATTCCCAGCTGGTCGAGGAGCTTACGCAGGCCATCCGGAAAGCCGGGGATGGATCGGCTCGGGCGATCGTGCTGACCGGCCAAGGCACCGCGTTCTGCGCTGGCGCGGACCTGAGCGGAGACGCATTCGCCGCCGATTATCCCGACCGGCTCATCGAGCTGCACAAGGCGATGGACGCCTCCCCGATGCCAGTGGTCGGCGCGATCAACGGTCCCGCCATCGGCGCCGGCTTGCAGCTTGCCATGCAATGCGACCTGCGGGTTGTCGCGCCCGATGCCTTCTTCCAGTTTCCGACGTCGAAATACGGTCTGGCCCTGGATAACTGGAGCATCCGCCGGCTGTCGTCGTTGGTTGGGCACGGACGTGCCCGCGCGATGCTGCTCAGCGCGGAAAAGCTGACCGCCGAGATCGCACTGCACACCGGAATGGCGAATCGCATTGGCACTTTGGCCGACGCCCAGGCCTGGGCCGCCGAGATCGCCAGGCTGGCACCACTGGCTATCCAGCACGCCAAGCGGGTGCTCAACGACGACGGCGCTATCGAGGAAGCGTGGCCGGCCCATAAGGAACTCTTCGACAAAGCCTGGGGCAGCCAGGATGTCATCGAAGCGCAGGTTGCCCGGATGGAAAAGCGGCCGCCGAAGTTCCAAGGGGCTTAACCGTCATGGTGCGCCGAGCGCTACGACTGGCGGCCGGCACCGCCTCGCTGGCCGCCGGCACGTGGCTGTTGCGTGCGCTGCACGGCACGCCGGCCGCGCTCGGTGCCGACGCGGCGTCGATCAGGGCTGTGTCGGAGCAATCGCCGAACTATCGTGACGGCGCCTTCGTCAACCTGGATCCCGCGTCGATGTTCACCCTGGATCGCGAGGAGCTTCGGCTCATCGTGTGGGAGTTAGTGGCCAGACACAGTGCGAGCCGGCCGGCGGCGCCGATCCCGTTGGCCTCGCCGAATATCTACCGGGGTGACGCCAGCCGGCTCGCCGTCAGCTGGTTCGGTCACTCGACGGCGCTGCTGGAAATCGACGGCTACCGGGTGCTTACCGATCCGGTGTGGAGCGATCGGTGCTCACCGTCCGACGTCGTCGGCCCCCAGCGCCTGCATCCGCCGCCGGTGCAACTGGCAGCTCTCCCGGCCGTCGACGCCGTGGTCATCAGCCACGACCACTACGACCATCTCGATATCGACACCGTGGTTGCGCTGGTCGGCATGCAACGGGCCCCGTTCCTTGTGCCGCTCGGGGTCGGCGCCCACCTTCGGTCGTGGGGTGTTCCGCAGGATCGCATTGTTGAGCTCGACTGGAACCAGAGCGCTCAGGTCGATGAGCTCACCGTGGTCTGCGTGCCGGCACGGCACTTCTCGGGACGGTTCCTGAGCCGCAACACCACACTGTGGGCCTCGTGGGCGTTTGTTGGGCCGAACCATCGCGCCTACTTCGGCGGTGATACCGGATACACCAAGAGCTTCACCCAGATCGGCGCGGACCACGGACCGTTCGACCTGACCCTGCTGCCCATCGGGGCCTACAACACGGCGTGGCCGGACATCCACATGAACCCCGAGGAGGCGGTCCGGGCGCACCTGGACGTCACCGATTCGGGCTCGGGAATGCTGGTGCCGGTGCACTGGGGCACCTTCCGGCTGGCCCCCCATCCGTGGGGCGAGCCGGTCGAGCGGCTGCTCGCGGCGGCTGAACCCGAGCACGTCACGGTAGCCGTGCCGCTACCCGGTCAGCGGGTCGACCCGACCGGGCCCATGAGATTGCACCCATGGTGGCGGCTGTAATTCCCCGCAGCGCCCGGCTAATGGTGCTAGGGGGCGAGCCGAGGCGATCAAACCACCGAGTGTTCCGGCCGCGTTGGCTACTATCTGCGGCCATGACCAAACGAGCGGCAACGGCCGCCATGGTGATGTTGCTGACGTTAACGGGTTGCGGATCCACGCACCAGGCACTTGGCCCGCCGTCCGGGTTGCCCGATGCCTCTCCCAATGAGAGGTCAGCGATACAGATCCCCGCTGGCCGCATCGACGATGCCGTGGCAAAGGTCGACGGCCTGGTCGGCGAGCTGATGCAGAATACCGGCATACCCGGAATGGCAGTGGCGATAGTCCATGGCGGAAAGACGTTGTATGCCAAAGGGTTCGGTGTCAGAGACGTGGGCAAAGGTGGTGGTCCGGACAACAAGGTGGACGCCGACACCGTCTTTCAGTTGGCGTCGGTGTCCAAATCGGTCGGCGCCACGGTGGTGGCGCATGCGGTAACCGACAACGTCGTGACCTGGGATACGCCCGTCGTATCGAAGCTGCCGTGGTTTGCCCTTCGCGATCCCTACGTCACCGGCCAGGTAACCATTGCTGACCTCTACTCGCATCGCTCCGGCCTGCCCGACCATGCGGGCGATCTGTTGGAGGATTTGGGTTATGACCGTCGACAGGTACTGCAGCGGCTGAAATACCTGCCGCTGGCACCGTTTCGAATCAGCTATGCCTACACCAACTTTGGTGTGACCGCGGCGGCCGAAGCGGTCGCGGCCGCGGCCGGCCAGTCCTGGGAGGACCTGTCCGACGAGGTGCTCTACCGCCCGTTGGGGATGGGGTCTACGAGTTCCCGGTTCACCGACTTTCTGGCCAGGCCCAACCATGCGGTCAACCACGTCAAGGTCGCAGACCGATGGGAGGCGCGCTACCAGCGCGATCCCGACGCCCAATCACCTGCGGGCGGGGTGAGTTCGTCTCTTAACGACATGACGCACTGGCTGGCCATGGTGCTGGCCGACGGCGTGTACAACGGCCGTCGGATCACGTCGCCGGAGGCCCTGCTCCCCGTCTACACGCCGCAGGTGATCTCTCGACACCCGGTGTCACCGAGAGCGCGGGCCAGCTTCTATGGCTACGGATTCAACGTGGGGGTAACCTCTTCGGGACGCACCGAGTACAGCCATTCCGGCGCCTTCGGGCTGGGTGCCGCGGCGAATTTCGTGGTGCTGCCCTCCGAAGACCTGGCCATCATCGCGCTGACCAACGCCGGGCCCATCGGCGTGCCGGAGACGCTGACCGCCGAATTCATGGACTTGGTGCAGTACGGCCAGGTACGCGAGGACTGGGCGGCCCTGTACAAGAAGGCATTTGCCCCGCTGAACGAGCTCGCGGGCTCGCTGGTCGGCAAGCAATCCCCGGCCAACCCAGCGCCGAGCAGACCGCTGAACGACTACGTCGGCGTGTACGCCAACGACTACTGGGGGCCCGCCACCGTGACCTACCACGACGGCCAACTGCGCCTGTCGCTGGGGCCGAAGAACCAGACGTTCGATTTGACGCACTGGGACGGCGACACTTTCACGTTCACGTTGTCGACCGAAAACGCATTGCCCGGATCGATTTCCAAGGCCACCTTCGCCGGCGACACGTTAAACCTGGAATACTACGACGCCGACAAGCTGGGAACGTTTACCCGATGACCCGTTCGGCTTCGGCGACAGCCGGTTTGACCGATGCCGAAGTGGCGCAACGGGTCGCCGAAGGCAAGAGCAACGATATCCCGGAACGGGTCACCCGCACCGTCGGGCAGATCGTCCGGGCCAACGTATTCACGCGGATCAACGCGATTCTGGGCGTTTTGCTGCTCATCGTCTTGGCGACGGGCTCGTTGATCAACGGGATGTTCGGCCTGCTCATCATCGCCAACAGCGTCATCGGCATGGTCCAGGAGATCCGTGCCAAGCAGACGCTGGACAAACTCGCGATCATCGGACAGGCGAAACCGTTGGTGCGCAGGCAATCCGGAACGCGCACGCGGTCGACCAACGAGGTGGTGCTGGACGACATCATCGAACTTGGGCCCGGGGACCAGGTTGTCGTCGACGGCGAGGTCGTCGAGGAGGAAAACTTGGAGATCGACGAATCATTGCTGACCGGCGAGGCCGACCCGATTGCCAAAGACGCTGGCGATACCGTGATGTCGGGCAGTTTCGTCGTCTCCGGTGCCGGCGCCTACCGCGCCACCAAGGTCGGCAGCGAAGCATATGCAGCCAAACTGGCCGCCGAGGCCAGCAAGTTCACCCTGGTGAAATCCGAATTGCGCAACGGCATCAACAGGATTCTGCAGTTCATCACTTACTTGTTGGTGCCGGCCGGCCTGCTGACCATCTACACCCAGTTGTTCACCACACACGTGGGATGGCGGGAATCCGTGTTGCGGATGGTGGGCGCGCTGGTGCCGATGGTTCCCGAAGGCCTGGTGCTGATGACCTCGATCGCCTTCGCCGTCGGGGTGGTCAGGCTCGGCCAGCGTCAATGCCTGGTGCAAGAGTTGCCCGCCATCGAGGGGTTGGCGCGGGTGGACGTGGTCTGCGCCGACAAGACCGGCACACTGACCGAAAGTGGCATGCGGGTCTGCGAGGTCGAAGAGCTCGACGGGGCTGGTCGACAGGAAAGTGTCGCCGATGTGCTGGCCGCCCTGGCCGCCGCCGACGCCCGTCCCAACGCGAGCATGCAGGCAATCGCCGAGGCCTTTCACTCGCCGCCGGGCTGGGTCGTGGCCGCGAACGCGCCTTTCAAGTCGGCCACCAAGTGGAGCGGCGTCTCCTTTCGCGATCACGGTAACTGGGTGATCGGCGCGCCCGACGTGCTGCTCGATCCGGCTTCGGTGGCGGCCAGACAGGCCGAGCGGATCGGAGCGCAGGGATTGCGGGTGCTGCTGCTGGCTGCTGGCAGTGTGGCCGTCGACCATGCCCAAGCGCCGGGTCAGGTCACCCCGGTAGCGCTGGTTGTGCTGGAGCAGAAGGTGCGGCCCGACGCCCGTGAAACGCTGGATTATTTTGCTGTTCAGAATGTTTCGGTCAAGGTGATCTCCGGTGACAACGCGGTGTCGGTTGGTGCGGTCGCCGACCGGCTCGGGCTGCATGGCGAGGCGATGGATGCGCGTGCGCTGCCGACGGGCCGCGAAGAACTGGCCGACACACTGGACTCTTACACCAGTTTTGGCCGTGTGCGGCCGGACCAGAAGCGTGCGATCGTGCATGCTCTGCAATCACACGGGCATACCGTGGCGATGACCGGCGACGGCGTCAACGACGTGCTTGCCCTCAAGGACGCTGATATCGGTGTGGCGATGGGCTCGGGCAGCCCGGCCTCGCGTGCGGTGGCACAGATCGTGTTGCTGAACAACCGGTTTGCCACGCTGCCCCATGTGGTCGGCGAGGGGCGTCGGGTCATCGGCAATATCGAACGGGTCGCCAATCTATTCCTGACTAAGACGGTGTATTCCGTGTTGCTGGCGCTGCTGGTGGGTATTGAGTGCTTAATTGCCATACCGCTGCGGCGTGATCCGCTGTTGTTCCCGTTCCAGCCGATCCACGTCACCATCGCGGCCTGGTTCACTATCGGGATCCCAGCGTTCATCCTGTCCTTGGCGCCCAACAACGAGCGGGCCTATCCGGGCTTCGTTCGGCGAGTTATGACGTCTGCGGTGCCGTTCGGACTAGTCATCGGTGTCGCGACTTTCGTCACCTATCTGGCCGCTTACCAGGGTCGCTACGCCTCGTGGCAGGAGCAGGAACAGGCGTCGACCGCTGCGCTGATCACGTTGTTGATGACCGCGTTATGGGTGCTGGCGGTGATCGCACGCCCCTATCAGTGGTGGCGACTGGCGCTGGTGCTTGCCTCCGGACTGGCCTATGTGGTGATCTTCAGCCTTCCGCTGGCGCGGGAGAAGTTCCTGCTGGATGCCTCGAACCTGGCGACGACGTCAATCGCGCTGGCGGTTGGCGTGGTGGGTGCGGCGACCATTGAGGCGATGTGGTGGATCCGAAGCAGGATGCTCGGTGTGAAACCGAGAGTGTGGCGATAACCGCGAATCGCCGCGCATTAGCGCCCGCAGTTCGGGCAATCCGAGGGCGTTGCGGCGTAGTGCATCCAGGCGGCCATTGATGGCTTCGGTAGGGCTGGTCTTGCCGCGGCGCCGGTCGGGGTGGGCGTAGGCGGCGATCAGGCGCTGGGAGAAGCCCCAGCACATTTTGCCGTGTGTTGAGCGGTGGGTAGCGCGTGCGCGGGGTGTGTCGTACTCGGTAGAGCGGATCTCCGCGCGGCCCCGGTGACCGCCCGTGAGCTGTTGGATGGTTGGTGGTGCATATCGTCGGTCTGTCGATCGAGACCACAGCACCGACCGACTCCGCGATTACTCCCATCATGGTCCGGGAAATCAACATCGGTGAGATCCCCCTAGGCCTCAGGCTGGGCAGCGACACCACACTGCTCGACGCCGCTCTCGCGGGTGGGTAACACCGGCAGCCAGCTTTCGGGCTTTTCCCGACCGGCTCTAAGGGCTGGTTGCAGTCAACCGCACCGCGACAAGTAGGGTTCACCAGAGGATACTGGGGCCAAGCTCGTGGCAAGAAACGGTACGCATGGGAATCCTGGACAAGGTAAAGAACCTGCTGTCGCAGAACGCCGACAAGGTCGAGACGGTGATCAACAAAGCGGGCGAATTCGTCGACGAGCAGACGCAAGGCAATTATTCTGACGCCATCCACAAGCTGCATGACGCGGCCAGCAACGTCGTCGGCATGAGCGACCAGCAGAGCTAGCACGCATGGCGAAACTGTCCGGATCCATCGACGTACCGCTGCCACCGGAGGAAGCCTGGATGCACGCCTCCGATCTGACTCGTTACCGAGAGTGGCTGACCATCCACAAGGTATGGCGCAGCAAGTTGCCCGAAGTGCTCGAGAAGGGCACGGTCGTCGAGTCGTATGTCGAGGTCAAGGGCATGCCCAACCGGATCAAGTGGACGATCGTGCGGTACAAACCCCCGGAGGGCATGACGCTCAACGGCGACGGTGTGGGTGGTGTCAAAGTCAAGCTGATCGCTAAGGTAGCGCCGAAAGAGCACGGCTCCGTCGTCAGCTTCGATGTGCACCTCGGCGGCCCGGCCCTGCTCGGGCCGATCGGCATGATCGTCGCCGCTGCATTGCGAGCCGACATCCGCGAATCGCTGCAGAACTTCGTCACGGTGTTTGCCGGCTGACCGGCGAACGTGATCGGTGTCGATGAGTTTCAGACTCCGGGGCGGTCGGTACCTGTGAACCCTGATCCAGGGCCCGACACAGACTAGGAGGTCATCCGTGCCTACTCGTAGTAGCGCGCCGCTGGGCGCACCCTGCTGGATCGACTTGACGACTTCGGACGTCGACCGTGCCCAAGATTTCTACGGCACGGTGTTCGGCTGGGCGTTCGAGTCCGCGGGACCCGACTACGGCGGATACATCAATGCCGCCAAGGGCGGTCACCCGGTCGCCGGCCTGATGGCCAATCGGCCCGAGTTTCAGTCTCCCGACGGCTGGGCCACCTACTTTCATACCGTCGACATCGGTGCGACCGTGGCCAAGTTGGCTGCCGCGGGCGGTTCGTCGTGCCTGGACCCGATGGAAGTACCCGGCAAGGGCTTCATGAGCCTGGCGGTCGATCCGTCGGGTGCGGCCTTCGGCCTGTGGCAGCCGCTGCAGCACCACGGCTTCGAGGTGATCGGTGAAGCCGGCTCGCCCGTCTGGCATCAGCTGACGACGCGCGACTACCGTTCCGTCATAGACTTCTACCGCCAGGTCTTCGGGTGGCGCACCGAACAGATTTCCGACACTGACGAATTCTGCTACACCACAGCATGGTTCGACGATCAGCAATTGCTCGGTGTGATGGACGGCAGCTCCTGTCTCCCCGAAGGCGTTCCGTCGAATTGGACCATATTCTTTGGTGCCGAGGACGTTGACGAGACGTTGCGGGTGATCTGCGACAACGGCGGAAGTGTGGTGCGGGCCGCCGAGAACACCCCGTATGGCCGATTGGCCGCGGCAGCCGACCCGATGGGCGTTGTCTTCAATTTGTCGTCTCTGCAGGCGTAATGGCGAATCGGGCTGCCGCGTGGCGCGCGGCGACCCGCCCATGCGCAGTATTAGTGTCACAACCATGACGCGCCGCCTGCGCCCTGGTTGGCTCGTGGCACTTTCCGCCGCGGTCATCGCGGCCAGCACCTGGATGCCTTGGCTGACGACGACCGTCGGCGGTGGAGGCTGGGTCAACGCCATTGGGGGCACACACGGCAGCCTGGAGCTCCCGCACGGGTTCGGCCCGGGTCAGCTCATCGTCTTGCTTTCCTCGACGCTGCTGGTGGTTGGCGCGATGGCGGGACGCGGCCTGTCGGTGAAGCTTTCCTCGATTGCCGCGCTGGTCGTCTCGCTGCTCATCGTGGCACTCACGGTGTGGTACTACAAGCTCAACGTCAACCCACCCGTGTCAGCCGAATACGGGCTGTACTTCGGTGCCGCCGGCGGGGTGTGCGCGGTGGGTTGCTCGTTGTGGGCTGCGGTGTCGGCCGCTTCGCCTGGGCGTCGTCGCCATCGTGAAGTGGTGCGGTAGAACATTTCAGCCCGGCGGAACTCGTGTTTTCCCCGTGCGGGGCTGGCTCCCGATTGGGTAGCCCCGTACACGAAAGGCGCAAACACAACCTCGCGGCCATCCGGGTCGCGATAGATGACGGCTCCGGTAGCTTCTCAAAGGGGGCGTTGTTCCACCGGCTGGGTCGCCACCTCTTGCAGGCCAGTAAGTGCGGCTTGCTGCCCCCGCTTGTCCGAGCAATACCGGCACAGCTGTTCGTGATGGTCTGTTTCGACGATTTCCAGCGTCAGGCTCGAGCTGGGAAGGCCGAATATCGCGCCGTTGCTTCCGTAGCTTTCGGCGAAGGTCTGGTCGAGCATTCCCACCAGATCACGGTAGAACCGCACTGTCTCTTCCAAGTTCGACGGGCGGGGCCGATTGACGCCAATCCCTCGGGCCAGTGCGTTGTTCGGCGGCGCTTTTCGTTGTCCACCGCTACTCCGTTTCGCCGAGGCTGCACTTCTGCAGGCCGCTACTCGCAGTTTTGCTGCGGATTTTCCGGCTCGGTGCAATTCATAGCCCAACGGCAGCCGCCGGCGACTCTGCGTGATCCCAGCGACGCAACTCGGCGCCCGGCACCCACGCCGAATGCGTGCCGCTGGAAATACGTTCCGGCAGTGCAAGCTTGCATATCGGGCCATCGCCGGGGCGCGCCGCGTCGAAAACCAGGCAATACGATGCGTCGTCGTTCATGTCGGTGGTGAGGGTGACCAGATAGCCGTCGTCCTCGGCGCTGCTGCCCACCCGTGGAGCCATCGCGGTCTCACTTCCGTAGACGCCGTCACCGAACGAGTAACACTCGTGGTTGCCGGTGAGCAGATCGTGCTTAACCAGTCCGTCGAACAGGAACCAACTCGGTTTGCCGGTAGCGGCATAGGTGTAACGGTAGCTGCTGGCCGCGTAATCGGCGTTGATGGTTCCGAACTCGGTGATGGACTCGGACAGTTGCTCCTCGTGGACTGCCCCGGTCACCATATTGAGCCGCCACCGATGTAGCCGGGACTGCAGCCGATCCAGAGCCAGGAACCGAAACAGCTTCTCCCACTTCGTTCCTCCGGTGTCAAGTGGCTGCGGATCGCCTTCGTAGAAGCCGTCGAGCACGATCTCGTCGCCCTGCTCGTAGGCGTTGGTGAAGTGCAACACGAACGTTGGATCGGCTTCGAACCAGCGAATGTCGTTGCCTCGGCGAGCAACAACCGCAAACCGAGATGGAATCTCCGGATAGAAGCGTGGTAGGTGCACGTCGCGCTCGAGCAGCCTGGGATCCCAGAACAGTGGAAAATCGTTGAGGATTACGTAATTTTCGGTGAACGCCATGTCATGCGGTAGCCGCGGCCCGGGCAGCGGAACATCGACATAGTGCACAAGCTCATTGTTCTGGTCGACAACGCCGTAGCGCATATACGGCTCTTGCTTGCTGTAGTTGAAGAACAACAGTTCGCCGGTCTTGTTGTCTACCTTCGGATGTGCCGACACGCCCCAGTCGAACGGAAACCTTCCGTGCCAGCTCTCCTTGCCGAGCGTATTGGCCGAGTACGGGTCGATCCGATACAGATCGCCGCACTGGTAGAAGCTAGTCAGCGCGATACCTCGGTGGACGATGACGTCGGTGCTCGACGCGTCCTTCATGAGGCCACGAGCGCCCCAGCCGTGTTCCCGCTTGGCCAGTTGCACCGGTTCTGCCAGACCCGGCCACAGCGGCCCGCCGGCCTCGTTCTCGGCCAAGAATCCATCGGTGCGAATAAATCGGTTGCGGTAGAAGGCTTTTCCATCACGGAAGCCGACGACATGGATCATGCCGTCGCCATCGAAGGGGTGGTAGGTCGCGAATGCCGGGTGTAGCGGGTTCTCGGTGTTGCGCAGGTAGATGCCGTCCAGGTCGGCGGGGACTTCGCCTGTCACGGTGGTCAGGTCGTCGGCATCCCATTCGGTGGTCTGTGGTCGCCACGGACCGGTGCGATAGGGGTGGTCGTCGTCTTCGGGAAGGGTCGACAAGTACTTGCCGACAATCGTGATGTCCATTTCACGATCCTCGTGTGGTGCTGACAACGAAACTGACCGTGGTGGCCGTGCTGCCACCGAAATTCAGCGTGCCGAACGCTTCGGCGTTCTCGACCTGATAGTCACCGGCAATGCCGCTCACCTGTTTGGCCGCGTCGAGCAGCATCCGCACACCGGAAGCCCCGACCGGATGTCCGCCACCGATCAGTCCTCCGCTGGGGTTGATGGGTAGCCGCCCGCCGATCTCGATCTCTCCGTTCTCGATGGCCTTCCAAGATTCCCCGGGGCCGGTCAACCCGATGTGATCGATGGCCAGGTATTCGCTGGGGGTGAAGCAGTCGTGCACCTCGATCCCGTCCAGATCGTCGAGGGTCACCCGGGCGCGGCGCAGGGCGTCCAGCACTGTGGCCCGCACGTGCGGCAGTAGGTAGGGGGCCGAGTCGCCCTGGGCGACGCGGTCCAGTTTCTGCCGCAGACCCAACCCGACGGTGCGATGTCCCCAGCCGTCGATGCGGCCGATCGGGCGCGCGTCGCGATGGTCGCGCAGATAGGCATCGCTGACCAGGACCAATCCCGCGCCGCCGTCGGTCATCTGGCTGCAATCAAACCGTCGCAGCCGGCCTTCGGTAAGAGGGTTGGTCGCGTCGTCGTCGGTGATCGGGTCGGGGATCGTCCAGCCGCGGGTCTGCGCGTTGGGGTTGCGGCGCGCGTTGGCGAAGTTGAGTTGAGCGATGGCCCGCAGGTGAGTGTCATCCAAACCGTATCGCCGGTCGTATTCGTCGGCGACCTGAGCGAACATCGACGGCCATAAGTAGCGGGCCTCGGCTCCTTCGTGCCCGGTCCAGGCCGCGGCACTCAGATGCTCGGCCGCGGTGTCGCCGGGCACGGTCTTCTCCAGCTCTAGGCCCACGACGAGCGCGACACGGTACGCGCCTGATCGCAGGTCGGCCATCGCCGCGAGCGTCGCCACGCTGCCGGATGCGCACGCGGCCTCGTGCCGGGTGGCCGGCGTGTCCCAGAGATCGTCGCAGACAGTGGCCGGCATCGCGCCGAGGTGGCCTTGACGGGCGAACATCTCGCCGAAGGCGTTCGCGACGTGGACGACTCCCGCAGCGGCTAGGTCGGCGGCGTCCACCTTGGCCGCGGTGAGCGTGCCGTCGACGACCTCCCTAGTCAGGTCGGCGAAGTCGCGGTTCTCTTTGCTGAGGTTGCGAGCAAAATCGCTCTGATAGCCGCCGAGAATCCAGACACCGTCGTCCATAGCCGTACGCTACTACAAGCGGTGTGAACGGCCCGTCGGATAGCCACGCTCACCAGGCATTTTCCGCGCGGCGACGAACGGTTGCCGGACTTTTACCGCGGGGGGTTTCCGGGCGGCGGCTGCTCTCTAATCACAACTACCGGGGGTTTGCGGCCGTCCTCTTGGCCGTCAGTGCTGGTGCCGCTACGGGTGCCGCCACCGCCCGTCGTGCCGCGTGCGGCCAGGCTCGCCAAAGCCATCCCGCTGAGCAGGCCTGCCGGCATCCCGTTTAGGGCCGTCGGGTCGGCGCCGGCGCTGGAGCTGAAGGTGGGTGTTGCCTGAACGGCGAGCTGGATCTCCGGGGCGGCCGTGGTCCAGCTGTGCGGCACCGACAACGCTCCGACTAATGCTGCGTGGCCGACGCCCGCGGACACCGGCGCCGCGCCCCCGAAGGGGCCCCAGTGCGGCTCCGGCTCGTCGGTCGCCGAACTCAGTGGATGGCCCTGCGTCGGTCCCAGCCCGCCGGCGTTCCCGTATAGGCCGATGTGCCAGGGTCTGGCCGTGTTCGTGATCGCGAGCGCAATGCTGCCGGTCGCGATGGATGCAATGTAGAGCGCGATCACGTCCAATTCCCCTATCGGGGTGGGGATCACTATCGGCTGAGCGGATCCGACTTGCGGGTTGAGGGTCGACGCGATCCCCAACAGTCCCGATGTCAGCGGATCAGCGTTGGCGGCCAATGCGGACAGAATGTCGCTCAGGATCCCCGGGGGCAGCTGGGCCAGTGTCGCCTGTGCATCCGCAACGGCGCCCGCACCGGCGGCTTGGGTCGCCGCGGCTGCGGCCGCGGGCCCGGCCGGGCCGGTGCCTTGCACGGGTGGAGTGAACGGCGGCAACGCCGACGCGGCCGCAGATGCCCCCTCATAGCTGTACATCACGGCAGCGTCTTGGGCCCACATTTCGGCATACTCGGCCTGGGTAGCCGCGATCGCCGCACTGTTTTGCCCCAGAATGTTCGCCGCGACCAGCGACATCAACCGGCTGCGGTTGGCCGCGACGAGGGATGGTGGCACCGTCATCGCGAACGCCGTCCCAAACGCTTCCGCCGCTGCCCTCGCCTGTGTGGCCGTCTCCTTCGCCAGCGCCGCCGTGGCGGCCAGCCACCCCACATACGGCGTTGCCGCGGCCGCCATCGCGGCCGCCGCCGGCCCCATCCACGGCTCAACGATCAGCGTCGACACCACCGATCCATACGAGACCGCGGCGGAAGTCAACTCCGCGGCCACACCGTCCCAGGCGGCCGCGGCGGCTAGCATCGACTCCGGCCCCGGACCGGAATACATTCGGCTTGAATTCACTTCCGGAGGTAAAAGCCCGAAATCCATTGCCAGCAACCTCCTTAACCGGTCGCGACCACATTGACGGCCTCGGTGGTCGCATACGCATCGGCGGTGGCCGCCGGGAGGGCCACGAACATGCCATGGACCAGCGCGGCCGGCTTACTCACCACTCGGTAGTGCTTGGTGTGCGCGGTGAACCGGGCCGCCGTCAGGACCGACACGTCATTGGCAGCAGGGGGTAACACCCCCGTCGTCGGGGCACAGACGGCTGTGTTCCGAGCACTCACGGCGGTACCGATCGTCGGCAAGTCCCCCGTCGCGGCTGCCAAGACCACCGGCTGGATGGTCACAAAAGACATCGGATACCACCTGACGCGGATCGCTTCATCTGATCGGTCGACATCTTCTACATAACCACGGAAATGTCTGCTTTATAACGGAATTAGACTACTTTGTGTTGTCTGGCGTTGCTCTGCACCGACGGCATGGGTAAACGTCTGAGATGCGGGTGTCGGCGGTAGCTGAAAAACCGTGCTGACAACCATGATTCGCCATTCCCGAACGACCTGCGAACTTTGTCGCCTAGCGTAACGCCGTGGCGAGATTTGGCTCGATTGTTCGCAGTGGCGTTACGCTCGCCACGCGTGAGCCTGGATCAGGCAAACGCGGCTCCACCTGGCCATTTGCTGTCCGAGACGGTAGTTACTCAGCATGGTGCACAGGTCTGTGCTTGTCTGGTTGATGGTGATTTGGCGTTGCGGTGGCCGTGATGAGGACGCGGTGAGAAACGGAGCTTGAAGATATGTCAGCGAAAGAACGCGGTGACCAGAACGCCGTCGTCGACGCCCTGCGGAGTATTCAGCCCGCAGTCTTCATTCCGGCTTCAGTGGTCATCGTCGCCATGATCGTCGTTTCCGTGGTGTACTCGAGCGTCGCCGAGAATGCGTTCGTTCGGCTGAACTCCGCGATCACCGGCGGCGTCGGGTGGTGGTACATCCTGGTTGCCACCGGGTTTGTGGTATTCGCGCTGTACTGCGGCATTTCCCGGATTGGCACTATCCGGCTGGGCCGCGACGATGAGCTCCCCGAGTTCAGCTTCTGGGCATGGCTGGCAATGCTGTTTAGTGCCGGTATGGGTATCGGCCTGGTCTTCTACGGGGTGGCCGAGCCGCTCAGCCACTACCTGCGGCCACCGCGGTCACGCGGCGTGCCCGCGCTTACTGATGCGGCGGCTAACCAGGCGATGGCGCTGACAGTGTTCCACTGGGGCCTGCACGCCTGGGCAATTTATGTCGTGGTTGGCCTCGGTATGGCGTACATGACCTATCGGCGGGGTCGCCCCTTGTCGGTGCGCTGGCTGCTGGAGCCGGTCGTGGGTCGGGGCCGTGTAGAGGGCGCCTTGGGGCACGCGGTGGACGTCATCGCCATTGTCGGAACACTCTTTGGTGTCGCCACGTCACTGGGCTTCGGTATCACTCAGATCGCCTCCGGCCTGGAATATCTCGGCTGGATCCGGGTGGACAACTGGTGGATGGTCGGCATGATCGCCGCCATCACCGCCACTGCGACGGCGTCGGTGGTCAGTGGGGTCAGCAAGGGTTTGAAGTGGCTGTCGAACATCAATATGGCGCTGGCCGCCGCATTGGCCCTGTTCGTGTTGTTGCTCGGGCCGACACTTTTCTTGCTGCAGTCGTGGGTGCAAAATTTGGGAGGCTACGTCCAGTCGCTTCCGCAATTCATGCTGCGCACCGCGCCGTTCTCGCACGACGGCTGGCTCGGCGACTGGACTATCTTCTACTGGGGTTGGTGGATCAGCTGGGCTCCGTTTGTCGGGATGTTCATCGCGCGGATTTCGCGGGGACGGACGATCCGGGAGTTCATCGGGGCGGTGCTGCTCGTTCCCACCGTGATCGCCTCGCTATGGTTTACGATCTTCGGTGACTCGGCGTTGTTGCGGCAACGCAACAACGGCGACATGCTCGTCAACGGGGCGGTAGACACCAACACATCGCTTTTCCGATTGCTGGACGGTTTGCCTATCGGGGCTATTACCAGCGTTCTTGCTGTGCTGGTGATCGTGTTCTTCTTCGTTACGTCGTCGGACTCCGGTTCGTTGGTCATCGACATCTTGTCAGCGGGTGGTGAGCTGGACCCGCCCAAGCTGACCAGGGTCTACTGGGCGGTGTTGGAGGGGGTAGCCGCGGCCGTTTTGCTCCTGATCGGAGGTGCTGGGTCACTGACCGCGTTGCGGACGGCCGCTATTGCCACGGCCCTGCCGTTCTCAATCGTCATGGTGGTGGCGTGCTATGCGATGACCAAAGCGTTCCACTTCGACCTGGCCGCCACACCTAGGCTGCTGCACGTCACCGTGCCTGACGTGGTTGCGGCAGGAAACCGGCGACGCCACGATATCTCGGCGACGCTGTCGGGGCTCATTGCCGTCCGTGATGTCGATAGCGGCACATATATAGTCCACCCCGACACCGGCGCTCTCACCGTCACTGCACCACCAGATCCGTTGGACGATCATGTTTTTGAGTCTGATCGGCACGTAACGCGAAGAAACACAACATCATCGAGATGATGTGTTATCGACCTGCCGGGTCGCCGCTGCCTGGACCGGAGCCGGCTACTTCCGGTAAACGCGCACCGCTGGATGAATCGCCGCGGCATGAGAAGCTCGACGGTGGTGCCGGGATCGTCGCGCACGATGTCATGCTCCAGGGTGCTGGTCAGCCGATGGCCTTTGGTGTGCCACTGACCGGGTCGATCTCCGCGGCCGGCGACCACGCCACGGTCGCGTCCATAGCACAGGTCGCGCGGCGCGCGACGGCGTGACCCGACATCAAGTCCTTATCGGAGGAGCTTGGCCCCTCGCGTTGGTCCGCGGCAGGCTCGGTCGGCAAATCCTCAAATCGGCCCCAAGTTGCACCGAGCGGGAGCGGCGGTGACGGCCAACGTGTGGTGTCGTGCGGGCGGCATTCGGATGGCGCCACGGCCGGTCATCCCGGTGGCTACGCAGCAGCGCCTGCGGCGGCAGGCGGATCGCCAGAGCCTGGGTAGTAGCGGCTTGCCAGCGTTGAATTGTACGCCTATCAGGCACACAATTGATGTCATGGCTACCAAGCCTGAGCGGAAGACCGAGCGTCTTGCAGCGCGCCTGACCCCTGAGCAGGACGCGCTGATTCGTCGTGCTGCCGAGGCCGAGGGGACTGACCTCACCAATTTCACGGTTACAGCGGCGTTGGCGCACGCGCGCGACGTGCTGGCCGACCGCCGGCTCTTCGTACTCACCGATGCCGCGTGGACTGAGTTCCTCGCCGCGCTGGACCGGCCCGTCTCACACAAGCCTCGGTTGGAGAAGCTGTTCGCCGCGCGGTCCATTTTCGACACCGAGGGGTGAGCGGCTACAGCGCGCCGCGACGTATCAGCGACGCCGATGACGTCACGAGCTTCAGCAGCGGCGAGCCCAGTCTGGACGATTACTTGCGCAAGCGGGCGTTGGCCAACCATGTGCAGGGAGGGTCGCGCTGTTTCGTGACGTGCCGTGACGGTCGGGTAGTCGGCTTCTATGCGCTAGCGTCAGGGTCGGTCGCACACGCTGATGCTCCGGGACGGGTGCGCCGCAATATGCCTGACCCCGTGCCGGTGATCCTGCTGTCGCGGTTGGCGGTTGATCGCAAAGAACAGGGCAGGGGCCTGGGCAGTCATCTGCTGCGTGATGCGATCGGTCGCTGTGTCCAGGCTGCGGACTCGATCGGGCTGCGGGCGATTCTTGTTCATGCGTTGCACGATGAGGCCCGCGCGTTCTACGTCCACTTCGACTTCGAGATCTCGCCGACCGATCCGCTGCACCTAATGCTGTTGATGAAAGACGCTCGCGCGCTAATTGGCGACTGATGCTACGCGATTGACTATCGAGAGCCAGGCTACGTCATCTGATACCAACCAATCACCGACCACAGCACCGACCAGAACAAGCCACGACCACTCGGCTGACACCTGAAAACCATGGCTGAACTGCGCAAACACAGAGTGCCCCCGGCAGGATTCGAACCTGCGACACCGGCTTTAGGAGAGCCGTGCTCTATCCCCTGAGCTACGAGGGCGGGGACGCCTTTGAATACCTGACTAAAACCTAGCCGTTCGCCGCGCCGGCCGGGACTGTCCGATATTCGGTGTAAGTGGCGTTTCTCGGGATTTTTCTTTCGGTCAGCGTTCTTCGGCGGCTGGCATGCGATCGGCGAACGTGATCGCCAGGGCGTTGAGCGCTGGCTTCCAGCGTACGGCCCACTTGGTTTGCCCGGTGCCCTTGGGATCCAGGGAGCGGGTGACCAGGTAGAGCGTCTTGAGTGCTGACTGTTCGTTCGGGAAGTGTCCACGTGCCCGCACCGCCCGCCGGTAGCGCGCATTGAGACTTTCAATTGCGTTGGTAGAACACGGGACTCGCCGTATTTCGACATCATAGTCCAGGAACGGAATGAACTCTTCCCACGCGCTGTCCCACAGCCGTGTGATCGCCGGGTAAGGCTTACCCCATTTCTCGGCGAACTCCTCGTAGCGCAACCTGGCCTCAGCGGCACTGGCTGCGGTGTAGATCGGCTTGAGGTCGACGCTGATCTTGTCCCAGTACTTGCGGGAGGCATACCGGAAAGTGTTGCGGATCAGATGGATGATGCAGGTCTGCACCGTGGCCAACGGGAACGCCGCGGACACGCTGTCGGGCAACCCTTTGAGGCCGTCGCAGACCAGGAAGAAGATGTCTTTGACCCCACGATTGCGCAGGTCGGTGAGCACTGCCAGCCAAAATTTGGCTGACTCACCGTCGCCTTCGCCGGCCCACATCCCCAGGATGTCCTTGTGGCCGTCGAGGTCGACGCCGATCGCGGCGTAGACCGGCCGGTTGCGGACCTGCCCGTCGCGGATCTTGACCATGATCGCGTCGATGAACACCGCGGCGTAGACCTTCTCCAGCGGCCTGGACCACCACGCCTGCATCTCCTCGATGACCCGGTCGGTGATCCGCGAGATGGTGTCCTTGGACACCGACACCCCGTAAACGTCGGCGAAGTGAGCCGCGATCTCGCCGGTGGTCAGGCCTTTGGCGTACAGCGACAACACCACCCGGTCCACATCGGTGACCCGGCGCTTACGTTTGCCCACGATCACCGGCTCGAAGGTGCCGTTGCGGTCACGGGGCACCGCAATCTCGACCTGTCCGCACGCATCGGTTATCACCTTCTTGTTACGAGATCCGTTGCGTGAGTTTCCACTTCCACGCCCGGCTGCGGCGTGCCTGTCGTAGCCGAGGTGTTCGGTCATCTCCTCTTGCAGGGCGGCTTCGAGCACCGTCTTGGTCAGCGCCTTGAGCAACCCGTCAGGGCCGGTCAATGCGACCCCCTCAGCGCGTGCCTGGCGTACCAGATCACCCACCAGCGCCCGCTCGGCACCGGAGAGCTCACGGGCCGCAACGGCCGCCTCATCCACGTCCTGGCCGGCGTGAGCCGGCTCTATCACCTGAGCAGCATCCATGCCCTTGAGTGTGTTTGGTCATAGCAGTGATTCCTTCTGCCCCACGCCGGGGGCGGTCAGAACCACTTACACCGAATCAGCGATAGACCCCTCCGGCGGCGGGGGGGTTGGCGGTGTTTGTGGCGTCCGGTCGTCGGGGTGCGGCGGGTGTGAGTGTAGCGGGCGCAACGAGGGCCACCTGACGCTCGGGCGTGTGTGGTGGGCGCTTGTCGGCCAACGCTCTGGGGTTCAGAGCTGTTGCGTGTTGAGTGTGTTTTAGTGTGCGTTAGTGTGTTCTAATTGGCGGCGTGAATCTGGCGGATTGGGCGGAGTCGGTGGGGGTGAATCGACATACCGCTTATCGCTGGTTTCGGGAGGGGACGTTGCCGGTGCCCGCGGAGCGGGTTGGCCGGTTGATCCTGGTCAAGACGGCCGCCTCGGCGTCGGCCGCAGCGGCGGGAGTGGTGCTGTATGCGCGGGTGTCAAGCCATGATAGGCGTTCGGATCTGGATCGGCAGGTCGCGCGTCTAACCGCGTGGGCCACCGAGCGTGACTTGGGGGTGGGGCAAGTGGTGTGCGAGGTCGGTTCCGGCCTGAACGGCAAGCGACCCAAGCTGCGGCGCATCTTGTCGGACCCCGATGCGAGAGTGATCGTTGTGGAGCATCGGGATCGGCTGGCGCGTTTCGGGGTGGAGCACCTCGAGGCGGCGCTGTCTGCTCAGGGCCGGCGGATTGTGGTCGCCGATCCTGGTGAGACGACCGATGATCTGGTGTGTGACATGATCGAGGTCTTGACCGGTATGTGCGCGCGGCTGTACGGGCGTCGCGGTGCGCGCAACCGGGCGATGCGTGCGGTCACGGAGGCCAAGCGTGAGCCGGGGGCGGGGTGATGATCGTCAGGATGCGTAGCTGCGCTCAGGCCGCGAAGGTGGCCGAGGCCACCGGTGGTGTGCAGCTGGCGGGCAAGCCGAAACCCGATGGGACACCGACGTTCTCCCGGTATGTGGAGATCGGCGTGGATTTTGAGGCGCACCGGCCGGTGGTGGAGTCGGTTTCGGTGCTGTTCGAGCTTTATGACGGCGACGCCAACAGTTATGCCGCGACCGGGGGGCCGGGTGCCCAACTGCCGTCGGGCTGGATGGTCACGGCGGCGAAATTCGAGGTCGAGTGGCCCGCCGACCCGCAGCGGGCGGGTTTGGTGCGTTCACATTTCGGCGCCCGCCGCAAAGCTTTCAACTGGGGCCTGGCCCAGGTGAAGGCCGACCTCGACGCCAAAGCCGCTGATCCGGCACATGAGTCGGTGGACTGGGACTTGAAGTCGCTGCGATGGGCGTGGAACCGAGCCAAAGATGACGTGGCGCCGTGGTGGGCCGAGAATTCCAAGGAGTGCTACTCGTCGGGGTTGGCCGATCTGGCCCAGGGCCTGGCTAATTGGAAAGCTGGCAAGAACGGGACCCGCAAAGGCCGGCGGGTGGGCTTCCCGCGATTCAAATCCGGGCGGCGTGATCCTGGCAGGGTGCGGTTCACCACCGGCACCATGCGCATAGAGGATGACCGGCGCACGATCACGGTCCCGGTGATCGGGCCGCTGCGGGCCAAGGAGAACACCCGCCGGGTGCAACGCCACCTCGTGAGCGGGCGCGCGCAGATCCTGAACATGACCTTGTCGCAGCGGTGGGGCCGGTTATTCGTGGCGGTCTGCTACGCGCTGCGCACCCCGACCACCAGATCACCGCTCACCCAGCCGACTGTGCGCGCCGGAATGGACCTGGGAGTCCGGACCCTGGCCACGGTCGCCACCCTCGACACCGCCACCGGCGAGCAGACCATCATCGAATACCCAAACCCGGCCCCGCTCAAGGCGACACTCGTCGCCCGTCGCAGGGCCGGCCGAGAACTTTCCCGCCGCATCCCCGGCTCCCATGGGCATCGGGCAGTGAAAGCCAAGCTGGCCCGCCTGGATCGCCGGTGCGTGCACCTACGGCGGGAAGCAGCCCACCAGCTCACCACCGAGTTGGCGGGCACCTATGGCCAGGTCGTGATCGAAGACCTCGACGTGGCCGCGATGAAACGCAGCATGCGCCGGCGGGCGTTTCGCCGATCGGTCTCCGATGCCGCAATGGGTTTGGTCGCGCCGCAGCTGGCTTACAAAACGGCCAAGTGCAGCGGCGTGCTGACGGTGGCGGACCGCTGGTTTGCCTCCAGCCAAATCCACCACGGCTGCACCAGCCCCGACGGCACACCGTGCCGGCTGCAAGGCAAGGGCCGCATCGACAAACACCTGCTCTGCCCTGTAACGGGCGAGGTAGTCGACCGCGACAGAAACGCTGCTTTGAATCTCCGTGACTGGCCGGATAACGCCAGTCGTGGTCCAGTCGGGACCACGGCCCCATCGGCACCCGGGCCAACCACCACGGTTGGTACAGGCCATGGCGCGGACACCGGATCATCCGGCGCCGGCGGAGCATCCGTAAGACCCCGCCCACGCAGGGCCGGACGCGGCGAGGCCAAAACCCAAACCCCGCAAGGGGACGCCGCATGAGAGTGCAACTAAAACACACTCAACGGCAACGGTGTCGTCGGGATGCCAGCGCCGCCCACGCATCTTCACTTGATCGAGATCGATCAGGTGATCGGCCGCTCATTGGCGGCCGCGGCATCATGCAGATGGTTGACGAGCTGCGTGCGGCCGCTTCCGGTCCAAAATCGCCAGACAGCTACCAGGAACGGGCCGCAGTTACCAGGCCCTGTACCAGGGTAGCGGTGACCGGTGACATGCCGCCGACGCCGGGGAGGGTACTGCGTGGGCCCAGACCCCTTACCCGAATCGATAGTTCCAGCTGGGTCCCGCCGTCGCGGACCCGGTTGACCGGATTGTCTGGATGCAGGCCGCGGAGCTCCTCCGGGATGGCGGCCAGATCGGTGACTACCCGATAGCCGGGCAGCTGGATGTGCCGCGCGAGATGGGCGGCAAGCGCGCGGTTGCGGCCCCCGGCCAACAGCTGGGTGCTGCGCCCGATGCGGTCGTAGCCGTGCAGCGACACGGCGACGTCAACGTGGTCAAGGAATTCGGCGAGGCGCGCCGATTCCGCAGGGTCGAACCGGGCCGACGGCAGGTGGTGCGGGTAGTTGTCCGGATGACGCAGCAGGTACACCGAAGCGCCCGCAGCCTCGGCGGAGCGTTCGGCGATCAGGTCGGTCACCTGCTCCAGGCCGCCCCCGTGGATGGCGAGGAAGCCGAAGCGGGACCGCAGCTGGCTCGTCTCGATGACGCCGGGCTGGCTTAGCAACTCCGAAAGTGATTGTGGCGCAGGCCCAGATCTCGATGACGGTAACACTGGCAGGGGCCACCGCGCGGGGTCCCAGCGGTGCAGATAGTCGATCCAGCGTTGCGGCAGCCCGTGGTGTCGAGCGCCGTCGATGACGCGCGGTAGATAGCCCGGCCGCGGCCGGCCCGGCATCACCCGGTGGTCAATGTAGACCCAGGCCGGCAACGCTGTGTCGTCGGTGTGCACGGTCAACCGTTCGCGCCGGTAGCGCACCGGCACGCCTTCGGCGCTGTCCAACCTGACCAGGTCGCGCTCGGAGAGCTGCCATAGCACGCCATGCACCTTGTTTCCGGCGAAGGGTTCGACGGTGGCCACGCCGCGCTGGTTGATCAGCCAGTTGTGATCGCTGAGCACTGCCGGCCGCGGAGCACCGGCGTCGGGACAGCGCGACGCCATCTGGTGGGCGCACAGGTTGGACCCGTAGGCGAAGTAGGGATGCCGGCGGTCCGGCATTCAGCCGGTCACCGTGAGATAGATCAGCATCACGTTGAGCAGACTAACCATCACCGCGACCACCCAGCCAACCCAAGTCGTGGCGCGATGGTTGGTGTCGCCGCCCATCACCGCGGGGCTGCCGGTGAGTTTGACCAGTGGAAGTACCGCAAACGGAATACCGAACGACAGCACCACCTGTGAGAGCACCAATGTGCGGGTGGGGTCGAAGCCCAGCGTAAGTATCGCCAACGCGGGGCCCAGCGTGATTAGGCGGCGCACCAGCATGGGAACGCTCCAGTGCAGCAGCCCCTGCATGATCATCGCGCCGGCGTAAGCACCCACCGACGACGACGCCAAGCCGGACGCCAGCAACCCGACCGCGAAGAGCACCGCGATCGTCGCCCCCAAGGTGTCGTGGACGGCGTGGTAGGCGCCTTCGATCGAGGCGGTGTCCCCACGGCCCCGCATGTTCAGCGCGGCAACCAGCAGCATCGCGGCGTTTACCCCGCCGGCTATCAGCATCGCCAGGCCGACATCCCAGCGGGTGACGCGCAGCAGCCGGCGCCGCTGAGGGCCCGGATCGGGATGCCCGTGCCGGTCGCGCGCGAGACCTGAATGCAGGTAGACGGCGTGCGGCATGACGGTCGCCCCCATGATCGCCGCGGCCAAAAGAACGCTCTCGGTTCCCTGAAAGCGCGGTGCCAAACCGCCGAGGACCGCATTGGGGGGTGGTGTCACGACGAAGAAACTGGCGGTGAAGCCGATGGCAATCACCAGCAGCAAGGCGGTGATGACGCGCTCGAACAAACGTTGACCGCGCCGATCCTGGATCGTCAGCAGCAGCAGCGAGACCACCCCGGTGATGATCCCGCCGATCGGCAGCGGCAGGTTGAACATGATCCGCAATGCGATAGCTCCGCCGATCACTTCGGCCACATCGGTTGCCATCGCGACGATCTCGGCCTGTGCCCAGTAGGCCAGCCGGGCCGGGCGTCCCATTCGCTTGCCGATCGCTTCCGGCAGTGAGCGTCCGGTCACCAGCCCGAGCTTTGCCGACAGGTACTGCACCAGGGCGGCCATCACGTTGGCGGCGACGATCACCCATAACAACAGGTAGCCGAACTGGGCGCCGGAGCTGACGTTGGCTGCCACGTTCCCGGGGTCGACGTAGGCGATGGCCGCGACAAAGGCTGGCCCGAGCAGATACCAGCTCGTCTTCAGGGAAGTCCGGGTGTCCTGGGCCAACTCACCGACTTTCGATCCACGCGAACAAAGATGCGAGAGTAACCGAAATTCGCCCGCCACCAACCACCGGGCTACTCGGGACCTCCGCTGGCTATCGGTAGTCGGGGTTGGCGAAGTCCGGCCGGCAGCCGGCGTCCCACTTGGTGCGTTGATTGCCGTAGGCCGGGATGCCGCCGGCGACCCGCAACATCTGCGCGATGTGCATCAGATTGAACGTCATGAATGTGGTGTTGCGGTTGGTGAAGTCGTTCTCTGGACCGCCGGATCCGGGGTCGAGATACGACGGTCCCGGCCCCGCTTCACCGATCCAGCCGGCATCCGCTTGCGGCGGGATGGTGTATCCCAGGTGTTGCAGGCTATAGAGCACATTCATCGCGCAATGCTTGACGCCGTCCTCGTTTCCGGTAATGAGGCAACCACCGGCGCGGCCGTAGTAGGCGTACTGTCCATCCTCGTTGAGCAGGCTCGAGCATGCGTACAGGCGCTCGATAACCCGTTTCATCACCGAGCTGTTGTCGCCCAGCCAGATCGGCCCGCACAGCACCAGGATGTGCGCATCGAGGACACGCCGATACAGGGCGGGCCATTCGTCGGTCGCCCAACCGTGTTCGGTCATGTCCGGCCATACGCCGGTCGCTATGTCATGGTCAACTGCGCGCAGAGTGTCGACCTGGACGCCATGCTCACGCATGATCCCCGAGCTGCGCTCAATGAGCCCGTCGGTATGGCTGAGCTCTGGCGAGCGCTTCAGTGTCGCGTTGATGAACAGCGCACGCAGCCCGTCGAATCGGGGTGGGGCCGCGGCGTTCTGGTCAGAGGTTGTGGTCATACGTCATACCCACCTGCCTGTCATCGTCGTGCCGGGTTGCCGCTGGGCGGCGGTGCTGGTGCCAAGAAATGACCGATCAGGCAGCAGCGTACCGCCCTTCACCGGTGATCAGGGGTAGGTCGAGGGTTGTCCGGATACCCGGTTCGGCGGCCACCACTGCAGGGATCGCGTTGACGATGCGCATCGCGGTGGCGACCAGTCCGGCGTGGTTGTGGTCCCCGTGGCGGCTGCTCAGGCAGATGTCCATGGCGTAGCAGGGCTCGCCGGAGATTTCGATGCGGTACGAGCCGCCCGGCTGGGCGGGCTGCGGCCACTCGGGACATAGGTCCGCGCGCAACCGGGTCACGTGTTCCAGGACTACCGCTGGCACGCCGTCGACCAGGCCGAGCACCTCGAAGCGCAGGGCGGCGGCGCTGCCCTTAGGAATATGGCCCGATGCAATGTTGAAGGCCTCCGGCGCCGGCTCCCGGACATACATTTCCTCGACCCCGTCAAGTGAAATGCCAAGGCCCGCAGCAAGTTGTCGGACCACTGATCCCCAGGCCAGGCTGAGCACACCTGGCTGCAGCAGCATCGGGATCTGGTCCATCGGCTTACCGAAGCCCATCACGTCGAACATGACTACGGCGCTGTCATAGGTGGCGTAGTCGACGATCTCCATGCAGCGTATCTGCTCGATGCTTTCACAGGTGCCGGCCAACGCCATCGGCAACAGGTCGTTGGCGAAACCCGGATCGATGCCGTTCACGTACAGACTTGAATTTCCTGCGCGCGCAGCGTCTTGCAAAGGCTTGATGATCTCGTCGGGGATCACCTGCCACGGATATTGCAAGAACACCGGGCCGCTGCCGACGATATTGATCCCTGCCGCCAAGATTCGGCGGTAGTCTTCCAGCGCCTCGGGCAGCCGATTGTCGGCCATCGCGTTGTAGACGGCGCACCGCGGCCCGGTGGCGAGCACGGCGTTCAGATCGGTGCTGGCCCGCACACCCGTCGAATCCGCCAGCCCGGCAAGCTCTGCCGCATCCTTGCCGGCTTTGGCGTCCGATGACACCCAGACACCGGTGAGCTCGAACTCCGGGTCGGCGATGAGCGCACGCAACGAGTGCACGCCAACGTTGCCGGTGCCCAATTGAACGACGGGTATGGCCATGGCGGGCTCCTTAGCGGTAGGGGTCAGACTGCGACTGCTCGCGCATCATCGGTTCACAGGTCCGGAATGGGAAGGTCGAGATTGGGGAAGGTGAGTCCGCCGTCGACCTCCAACGTCTTGCCGGTCAGGAAGCTGCCCGCCGGAGAGGCCAAATACACTGCCGCAGCTGCAATGTCGACGGGGTCACCGAGCCGGCGCAGTGGTGTCGCCTGCTCCATCGGCGCACGCAGCTCGTCGTTGGCGGCTACCACCTCCAGCGCCGAGGTCAGGATGGAACCCGGCGCGATCGCATTGACCCGGACGCGTGGGCACAGGTCCAGCGCCGCCAGCCGGGTGTAGTGGGCCAGTGCGGCCTTGGCGGTGCCGTAGGCGGCGAAACCCCGCGCCGCCAGCCGGCCCATGGTGGAGCTGATGTTGATCACGCTGCCGCCGCCGGAGTGTTCCAGCATCAACGGCACCGCCGCGACGGTCAGCGCGTGGGCGGTGCCCACGTTGAAGGCGAAGGCGTCCGCGAGGTCCTTGGTCGAGGTGCTTAGCAGCGTGTTGGGCATGGTGCCGCCAACGTTGTTGACGACGATGTCGAGCTTCCCGAAAGCTCCGACGGCCTGACCAGCCAGCTGCGCGGTCACCTCGGGATGGGCCAGATCGGCGGCAACGGTGTGGGCGCGGCGGCCGGCAGCGCGGATCTGTTCGGCGACAGCGTCAAGCTCGGATGATGTTCGTGAAGCGATGAGGACATCCGCGCCGGCCTGGGCGAAAGCCAATGCGATGGCTGCTCCCAGGCCGCGGCCGCCGCCGGTGATGACGGCAACCTTGTCGTCAAGACGGAACATATCCAGGATCATGGCGCCCTCTTTTCCGGCTGTCGGCCGAAACGGTAACAAGCTTGCTGCAGCTTCCTGTGACTGCTCCCGAAACCTGGGGGTGTGCCTGCTGTGTATGCACGGCATACGGACATCCTTCCCCTGAGACCCGCGGTCGAACCAGCCACGTGTCCATCATCAGGGGTCAACCCCGGCCAAGGGCGACGGCACGCCAAGTTCGCCGACCGTTAACCTAGTGCTGTTAGCTTCATTTGCTGCGAGCAAAACAGCTGGTCGGCCGTTAGGAACTGAATTGAAACTCAACCGATTTGGTGCCGCCGTAGGTGTCCTGGCTGCGGGTGCGCTGGTGTTGTCCGCGTGTGGTAACGACGACAATGTGACCGGGGGAGGTGCAACCACTGGCCAGGCGTCGGCGAAGGTCGATTGCGGGGGGAAGAAGACACTCAAAGCCAGTGGGTCGACGGCGCAGGCCAACGCGATGACCCGCTTTGTCAACGTGTTCGAGCAGGCCTGCCCCGGCCAAACCCTGAACTACACGGCCAATGGTTCGGGCGCTGGAATCAGCGAATTTAATGGCAACCAAACCGATTTCGGTGGCTCAGATGTACCCCTGAGCAAGGACGAGGCCGCAGCGGCGCAGCGGCGTTGCGGCTCGCCGGCGTGGAATCTGCCGGTGGTGTTCGGCCCGATCGCGGTTACCTACAACCTCAACAGCGTTTCCTCGCTAAATTTGGACGGCCCCACGTTGGCGAAGATCTTCAACGGCTCCATTACGCAGTGGAACAATCCCGCGATCCAGGCGCTGAACCGCGACTTCACGCTGCCAGGTGAGCGGATTCACGTGGTGTTCCGCAGCGATGAGTCGGGGACCACGGACAACTTCCAGAGGTACCTGCAGGCCGCGTCCAACGGTGCGTGGGGTAAGGGCGCTGGAAAGTCGTTCCAAGGCGGCGTCGGTGAGGGCGCGCGGGGTAACGATGGCACGTCAGCGGCCGCGAAGAACACCCCGGGGTCGATCACCTACAACGAGTGGTCGTTCGCCCAGGCGCAGCACCTGACCATGGCCAACATCGTCACTTCGGCTGGTGGGGACCCGGTGGCGATTACTATCGACTCGGTCGGCCAGACGATCGCCGGGGCCACCATCTCCGGGGTGGGCAACGACCTGGTGCTCGACACGGACTCGTTCTACCGGCCGAAGCGTCCCGGCTCCTATCCGATCGTGTTAGCGACATACGAAATCGTTTGCTCGAAGTATCCCGACTCGCAGGTTGGCACGGCTGTGAAGGCGTTCCTGCAGAGCACTATCGGCGCCGGTCAAAGCGGCCTGGGGGACAACGGATACATCCCAATTCCGGACGAGTTCAAATCGAGGCTGTCGACTGCGGTCAACGCGATCGCCTGATCTGAGGTTGACGTGGTCACCGAGCCGCTCACAAAGCCGGCGCTAGTGGCGGTCGACATGCGCCCCGCGCGGCGCGGCGAGCGGCTGTTCAAGCTGGCCGCGTCGGCCGCCGGTTCGACGATCGTCATCGCAATCCTGCTGATCGCGATATTCCTGTTGGTCCGCGCCGTGCCGTCGTTGCGGGCGAATCACGCCAATTTCTTCACCAGTACCCAATTCGACACGTCGGACGATGAGCAGCTGGCGTTTGGTGTCCGGGACTTGTTCATGGTCACGGCGTTGAGTTCGATAACGGCTCTGGTGTTGGCGGTGCCGGTGGCTGTCGGGATCGCGGTGTTCCTCACCCACTACGCGCCGAGGAGACTGTCGCGTCCATTCGGCGCGATGGTGGATCTACTGGCCGCAGTGCCGTCGATCATCTTCGGGTTGTGGGGGATCTTTGTGCTGGCGCCCAAGCTCGAGCCGATCGCGAGGTTTCTCAATCGCAACTTGGGCTGGTTGTTCCTGTTTAAGCAGGGCAACGTGTCGTTGGCCGGCGGCGGCACGATTTTCACCGCGGGCATCGTGCTGTCGGTGATGATCCTGCCTATCGTCACATCGATATCACGCGAAGTGTTCCGGCAGACTCCGCTGATCCAAATCGAAGCAGCGCTGGCGCTAGGCGCGACGAAATGGGAGGTAGTGCGGATGACCGTGCTGCCATACGGGCGAAGCGGGGTGGTCGCGGCCTCCATGCTGGGTTTGGGGCGGGCTCTGGGCGAAACCGTGGCCGTGCTGGTCATCCTGCGCTCGGCCGCGCGGCCGGGGACCTGGTCGCTGTTCGACGGCGGTTATACGTTCGCTTCCAAGATCGCCTCCGCTGCTTCAGAATTCAGCGAACCGCTGCCGACCGGAGCCTATATTTCGGCGGGATTTGCGTTATTCGTGCTGACGTTCCTGGTCAATGCGGCCGCTCGCGCAATCGCCGGCGGGAAGGTCAACGGGTGAGTCCCTCAATGAGCATCGAGGCGCTCGACCAGCCGGTAAAGCCGGTGGTGTTTCGTCCGCTTACGCTGCGACGGCGGATCAAAAACAGCGTCGCGACAACGTTTTTCTTCACCTCGTTCGTGGTCGCGTTGATACCGTTGGTCTGGCTGCTTTGGGTGGTGATTGCCCGGGGTTGGTTTGCCGTCACCCGATCGGGCTGGTGGACCCACTCGCTGCGCGGCGTGCTGCCAGAGCAATTCGCCGGTGGGGTGTATCACGCCCTGTACGGCACGCTGGTGCAGGCCGGGGTGGCCGCCGTGCTGGCCGTGCCGCTGGGCTTGATGACCGCGGTTTACCTAGTGGAATACGGGACTGGTCGAATGTCGCGGGTGACTACCTTCACCGTCGACGTGCTTGCCGGCGTGCCCTCTATCGTGGCGGCGTTATTCGTCTTCAGCCTGTGGATCGCCACCCTAGGATTTCAGCAGAGCGCCTTTGCCGTGGCGTTGGCGTTGGTCCTGCTGATGTTGCCGGTGGTGGTTCGGGCAGGCGAGGAGATGCTCAGGTTGGTGCCCGATGAACTGCGAGAAGCCAGCTACGCGTTAGGCGTTCCGAAATGGAAGACGATCGTGCGGATCGTCGCCCCGATCGCGATGCCGGGCATCGTGTCAGGCATCTTGTTGTCCATCGCGCGCGTCGTCGGTGAAACCGCACCGGTTCTGGTGCTGGTCGGGTACAGCCACTCCATCAACCTCGACGTCTTCCACGGCAACATGGCCTCGCTGCCGTTGCTGATCTACACCGAACTCACCAATCCCGAGCACGCCGGCTTCCTGCGCGTCTGGGGCGCGGCGCTGACCCTGATCATCGTGGTCGCCACGATCAACCTGGCCGCGGCGATGATCCGGTTCGTCGCAACCCGACGGCGGTGACTCCCGTTATGACGTGAGTTTCACCACTCGGTCGTTGCCGCGGTCGGCGACGTAGACGGTCCGGTCGCTGTCCACTGCCACCGCGAGGGGGGTGTTGAGGCCGGTGAACGGTAGCACTGTCGAGGTGGTCGACCCGGCCAGGAGTTTGACCACCTGGTTTGTGTTGTGCTCGGTGACGTAGACGGTTCCGGCTTCGTCCACCGCGATGCCCCACGGTGCGGTGATATCCGTGAATGGCAGCACGACCTGGTTATTCGACTCGGCCTCTAGCTTGACAACCCTGTTGTTGTCGGTGTCGGTGACATAGACGTTGCCGGAGTTGTCGACGGCCACCCCGTCGGGGTCGTTGAGGCCGGTGAACGGCAGCACGGTCTGGGTCTTGGATCCGGCCGCCAACTTCACCACCCTGTTGTTGCCCCGGTCGGCGACGTATACCGCACCCTGGGTATCCACCGCGAGACCTTCGGGGTAGTTGAGGCCGTCGAACGGTAGCACGGTCTGGTTGTTGGACCCGGCCGCTAACGTCACCACCCGGTTGTTGAAATCGGTGACGTATACGGTGCCAGCGCCGTCCACCGCCAACCCCTGCGGCTGGTACAGCCCGTTGAACGGTAACACCGTCGTGCCGGTTGACCCGGTGGCCAACTTGACCACTCGGCCGTACATGCCCTCACTGGTGACGTACACGTTGCCGGCGCTGTCCACTGCCACCCCACTCGGCGAGAGGCGGAAGTCGATGCCGGTGAACGGCAACACGGTCTGTCCGGATGCCTGCGTCGGCGACCACGAAGGTCGTAAGACCAGGTAGCCGGCGGCGGCGACGATGGCCACCAGTACGATCGCGGCAGCGCCGACGACGGCCCACACCTTCCGTTTGTTGCCGGCCGGCGGCACAGCGTGTCCCAGGGAGGCCTGGAGCGCATTCGGGACGGCAGGGGAGTGTCCGGTTTGGCTGGGCCAGTTCCCGCCGCGGCTGTCCGCTGCCAGGGGTCCGGCCACGGTCGCGGAGTCCCCGGGCGACCATCGGGCAGCACCCGGGGTCGGTGGGCCGGTGCCCGCCCCGGCAATGCCGGACTCGGACTGGCTCAAGCCCGTATCGGCCGGAGTGGCCAGCAAGGTTGCGTTGTCACCGCGCCGCAGAATCGTCGTGGCCTGGTGTTGCTCGGATGTGGTGAGTGCGTCATGGGCGGCGATGGCCAGATCACCAGCGCTCATAAAGCGCTCCGCGGGGTTTTTGGCCATGCCTTTGGCGATCACCTGATCCAGGGCCGGCGGCACGCGCCCGGGCCGTAGCTGGCTGGGCTGCGGGGCAGGGTCCATTAGATGCGCGGCGATCAACCGCTCAACGCTGTCGGCCCGATACGGTGGGGCACCGGTCAAACACTCACCCAACACGCACGCCAACGCATAGATATCTGCGCGATAGGTGACCTCATCGCCGGTGAACCGCTCCGGGGCCATGTAGTTGTAGGTTCCCACGGCGGTCCCGGTCTGGGTCAGCCCCGGGTCGGAGGCGGCACGGGCAATACCGAAATCGACCAGATAGGCGAAGTCGCTCGCGGTGACCAGAATGTTTTCCGGTTTTACGTCGCGGTGCGTTACGCCGTTGGCATGCGCGGCATCCAAAGCGGCGGCGATCTGGCGCACGATGGCCACAGCTCGGGCCGGGGTCAGCGGACCATACTGTTTCAATAGGGCGCGTAAAGAGGTGCCGTCGATCATGCGCATTTCGACAAAGAACTGTCCGTTGATCTCGCCGTAGTCATGGATCGGCACGATGTGTGGCTCGGTCAGCCGTCCCGCGGTGTCGGCCTCGCGTTGCATCCGTGCTCGAAACACCGCATTGTCGGAGTACTGCGGCGAGATCAACTTCAGCGCCACCACCCGGTGCTTGCGGGTGTCCTCGGCCTCATAAACCTCGCCCATCCCGCCTCGGCCCAGCAGCCGCAATAGCTGATACGGCCCAAATTGCGACCCTACCTGCGGAACGGCATCGCTCACCGTCGAATTCCCTTCACTAGGTCAAGAAATAGCATTCACCGCGGCCGCCAATTTTGCTTGGAACGATTTGGGCAACGGAATGGAGCCGTATTGGTCCAGGCCTTCTTGGCCTGGACCAATCGCGGCTTGCATAAACGCCCTTACCGCAGTACCGGTCGTCGCATCCGGGTATTTCGAGCAGACGATCTCATAGGTCGCCAGCACGATCGGGTAAGAGCCAGGCTGGGTGGGCCTGTAGAACGACGACGTGTCCAATACCAGGTCGTTGCCTTGTCCCATGATCTTGGCCCCGGCGATTGTCTTGCCGACCGACTCGGTGGTGATCGCCACTGGATCCGGACCCGCCGACGTGATGATCTGGGCCATGTTCAACTGCTTACCCACCGCAAACGACCACTCGTTGTAGGTGATCGACCCGTCGGTCGTCTGCAGTAGGGCCGACGTGCCGTTGTTCCCGCTGGCGCCGACGCCGACGCCCCCGTTGAACGTTTCGCTGGCGCCTTTGCCCCACGCCCCGTTGGATGCGCCGTCGAGGTATTTCTGGAAGTTGTCCGACGTACCGGACTTGTCGCTGCGGAAGATAACGCTAATCGGTGTTGGCGGCAGGTCGGTGCCGGAGTTGAGGGCTTGGATCTGTGGATCATTCCACACGGTGATGGTGCCGTTGAAAATCTTGGCGGTAGTGGGTCCGTCAAGATTCAGCGTGCTCACGCCCTTGATATTGTAGGTGATCGCGATCGGGCCGAACACCGTCGGCAGGTCCCATGCCGGGGAACCGCACCGCTCCGCCGACCGGTCAGGTTGACCGGTCGACGGATTCAACGGGACATCCGAGCCGGCGAAATCGGTTTCGTTGTTGAGAAACTGGGTCACCCCGGCACCGGACCCGTTGGCGTTGTAGTCCAACGTGTAGCCCGGGCACGATCGCACGTAGGCATAGACGAACTGCTCCATGGCATTTTCTTGTGCGGTCGAGCCGCTGGAGTGGAGCTCCTTCTTGCCGCCGCAGTGCACCGACCCAGACGTGCCGCCTGCGCCTGACGACGAGCTGTTGGTGCCACCGCCGCATGCTGTCAACACCAGTGTGCCGGCGGCCAACAGGCTTACCGCTGCGCCGGATCGGGCGAACTTCACGCAACTCCTCTCGAGGGGGTCGTGGTGGCGGATCCACTCGCCACCGGTGGTCGCCGAGCCACCGACCCGGGGTCGGTATTCGAGCCGTCACCGTTGTGCATCGAAAGAGGTCTGATCATTGAAATCCTAGCGTTCAGGAGGGGCCGCTGATACTGAGGGTCGACGGCGCGCTTTGTCCAAGGAGCATCCCAAGGAGCATGTAGTACCCTGCGCCGATGGCGTGTGAACGGCTCGGCGGCCAGAGCGGTGCTGCTGATGTCGACGCCGCTGCGCCGGCGATGGCGGCGGTGAACCTCACCCTGGGTTTCGCTGGCAAAACCGTGCTCGACCAGGTGAGTATGGGCTTTCCCGCTCGTGCGGTGACGTCGTTGATGGGACCGACCGGTTCAGGTAAGACGACTTTTTTGCGCACCCTAAACCGGATGAATGACAAGGTCTCCGGTTACCGCTACAGCGGTGATGTGCTGTTGGGCGGACGCAGCATCTTCAACTACCGCGACGTGCTGGAGTTTCGCCGCCGGGTTGGCATGCTGTTCCAGCGCCCGAATCCGTTCCCGATGTCAATCATGGACAACGTGCTCGCCGGCGTGCGTGCCCACAAACTGGTGCCGCGCAAGGAATTCCGTGGCGTCGCGCAGGCTCGGCTTACCGAGGTCGGCCTCTGGGACGCGGTCAAGGATCGGCTCAGCGATTCACCGTTTCGACTCTCTGGTGGTCAGCAGCAGTTGTTGTGCCTAGCCCGTACGCTTGCGGTGAATCCGGAGGTGTTGCTGCTCGACGAGCCCACCTCCGCGCTGGACCCGACTACCACCGAGAAGATCGAAGAGTTCATCCGATCGCTCGCTGATCGCCTCACGGTGATCATCGTGACCCATAACCTTGCCCAGGCCGCCCGCATCAGCGACCGGGCGGCCCTGTTCTTCGACGGCAGGCTGGTGGAGGAAGGGCCCACCGAACAGCTGTTCTCCTCGCCGAAGCATGCGGAAACCGCCCGATACGTCGCCGGACTGTCGGGGGACGTCAAGGACGCCAAGCGCGGAAATTGAAGAGCACAGAAAGGTATGGCGTGAAAATTCGTTTGCATACGCTGTTGGCCGTGTTGACCGCTGCGCCGCTGCTGCTAGCAGCGGCGGGCTGTGGCTCGAAACCACCGAGCGGTTCGCCTGAAACGGGCGCCGGCGCCGGTACTGTCGCGACTACCCCCGCGTCGTCGCCGGTGACGTTGGCGGAGACCGGTAGCACGCTGCTCTACCCGCTGTTCAACCTGTGGGGTCCGGCCTTTCACGAGAGGTATCCGAACGTCACGATCACCGCTCAGGGCACCGGTTCTGGTGCCGGGATCGCGCAGGCCGCCGCCGGGACGGTCAACATTGGGGCCTCCGACGCCTATCTGTCGGAAGGTGATATGGCCGCGCACAAGGGGCTGATGAACATCGCGCTAGCCATCTCCGCTCAGCAGGTCAACTACAACCTGCCCGGAGTGAGCGAGCACCTCAAGCTGAACGGAAAAGTCCTGGCGGCCATGTACCAGGGCACCATCAAAACCTGGGACGACCCGCAGATCGCTGCGCTCAACCCCGGCGTGAACCTGCCCGGCACCGCGGTAGTTCCGCTGCACCGCTCCGACGGGTCCGGTGACACCTTCTTGTTCACCCAGTACCTGTCCAAGCAAGATCCCGAGGGCTGGGGCAAGTCGCCCGGCTTCGGCACCACCGTCGACTTCCCGGCGGTGCCGGGTGCGCTGGGTGAGAACGGCAACGGCGGCATGGTGACCGGTTGCGCCGAGACACCGGGCTGCGTGGCCTATATCGGCATCAGCTTCCTCGACCAGGCCAGTCAACGGGGACTCGGCGAGGCCCAACTAGGCAATAGCTCTGGCAATTTCTTGTTGCCCGACGCGCAAAGCATTCAGGCCGCGGCGGCTGGCTTCGCATCGAAAACCCCGGCGAACCAGGCGATTTCGATGATCGACGGGCCCGCCCCGGACGGCTACCCGATCATCAACTACGAGTACGCCATCGTCAACAACCGGCAAAAGGACGCCGCCACCGCGCAGACCTTGCAGGCATTTCTGCACTGGGCGATCACCGACGGCAACAAGGCCTCGTTCCTCGACCAGGTTCATTTCCAGCCGCTGCCGCCCGCGGTGGTGAAGTTGTCTGACGCGTTGATCGCGACGATTTCCAGCTAGCCTCGTTGACCACCACGCGACAGCAACCTCCGTCGGGCCATCGGGCTGCTTTGCGGAGCATGCTGGCCCGTGCCGGTGAAGTCGGCCGCGCTGGCCCGGCCATCCGGTGGTTGGGTGGGATAGGTGCGGTGATCCCGCTGCTTGCGCTGGTCTTGGTGCTGGTGGTGCTGGTCATCGAGGCGATGGGTGCGATCAGGCTCAACGGGTTGCATTTCTTCACCGCCACCGAATGGAATCCAGGCAACACCTACGGCGAAACCGTTGTCACCGACGGCGTCGCCCATCCGGTCGGCGCCTACTACGGGGCGTTGCCGCTGATCGTCGGGACGCTGGCGACCTCGGCAATCGCCCTGATCATCGCGGTGCCGGTCTCTGTAGGAGCGGCGCTGGTGATCGTGGAACGGCTGCCGAAACGGTTGGCCGAGGCTGTGGGAATAGTCCTGGAATTGCTCGCCGGAATCCCCAGCGTGGTCGTCGGTTTGTGGGGGGCAATGACGTTCGGGCCGTTCATCGCTCATCACATCGCTCCGGTGATCGCTCACAACGCTCCCGATGTGCCGGTGCTGAACTACTTGCGCGGCGACCCGGGCAACGGGGAGGGCATGTTGGTGTCCGGTCTGGTGTTGGCGGTGATGGTCGTTCCCATTATCGCCACCACCACTCATGACCTGTTCCGGCAGGTGCCGGTGTTGCCCCGGGAGGGCGCGATCGCGCTGGGGATGTCGAATTGGGAGTGTGTCCGCAGGGTCACCCTGCCGTGGGTGTCCAGCGGCATCGTCGGTGCGGTGGTGCTAGGGCTTGGCCGTGCGCTGGGGGAGACGATGGCGGTAGCCATGGTGTCCGGCGCGGTGCTGGGGGCCATGCCCGCCAACATCTACGCGACCATGACCACCATCGCCGCCACCATCGTGTCGCAGCTGGATTCGGCGATGACCGATTCCACCAACTTCGCGGTGAAGACGCTCGCCGAGGTGGGTTTGGTGCTGATGGTGATCACGTTGCTGACTAATGTGGCCGCGCGCGGGATGGTTCGTCGGGTGTCACGCACCGCGCTTCCGGTGGGACGCGGCATCTGACATGGGCGAATCGGCTGAGTCCGGGTCCCGGCAGCTACCGGCGATGTCCCCGCCGCGGCGATCGGTAGCCTATCGGCGCAAGATCGTCGATGCCCTGTGGTGGGCGGCGTGCGTGTGTTGTCTGGCGGTGGTGATCACCCCGACGTTGTGGATGTTGATCGGAGTCGTCAGCCGCGCTGTACCGGTTTTCCACTGGAGTGTGCTGGTGCAGGACTCCCAGGGCAATGGCGGCGGCTTGCGCAACGCCATCATCGGTACCGCAGTGTTGGCCATCGGGGTGATCCTGGTGGGTGGCACGGTGAGTGTGTTGACCGGGATTTATCTGTCCGAATTCGCCACCGGCAAAACACGGTCCATTCTGCGCGGCGCCTACGAGGTGTTGTCCGGTATTCCGTCGATCGTGCTCGGCTACGTCGGCTATTTGGCCCTGGTGGTGTACTTCGATTGGGGGTTTTCGCTGGCGGCCGGGGTGTTGGTGCTGTCGGTGATGAGCATTCCCTACATCGCCAAGGCCACCGAGTCCGCGCTGGCCCAGGTGCCGACGTCGTATCGGGAAGCGGCTGAGGCACTCGGGTTACCAGCCGGCTGGGCGCTGCGCAAGATCGTGCTGAAGACGGCGATGCCCGGAATCGTCACCGGGATGTTGGTCGCGCTGGCCCTGGCGATCGGCGAGACGGCGCCGCTGCTGTACACGGCGGGGTGGTCGAATTCGCCGCCGACCGGACAACTCACCGACTCGCCGGTCGGCTACCTGACCTACCCAATTTGGACGTTCTACAACCAGCCATCCAAGTCGGCTCAGGATCTGTCCTATGACGCGGCTCTCTTGCTGATCGTGTTCCTGCTGCTATTGATCTTCATTGGCCGGTTGATCAACTGGCTGTCACGGAGGCGTTGGGACGTTTGAGTTGGCCTTCGAGCGCGCCTTCACGCTGGCCTCCAGCTTGGCGAGCAGGTCGGAGACGTCTTCGGGCTCGTCCAGCAACCTCGGTTGGTCCTCGGCGGTAAATGCCTGCCCACCTTCGAGTTTGGTGTCGATCAGCTCCTGTAACTGCTCCTGGTAGGTGTCGTGGTAGCGGTCCGGATTGAAGTCGTCGGCCATCGAGTCCACCACCTGGCCGGCCATCTTGAGTTCCGCGGGTTTGATCTCCACCTTCTGGTCCAGCACCGGGAAGTCGGGGTCGCGGATCTCATCGGGCCACAGCAACGTGTGCACCATCATCACCTCTCGCTTGCCGAAATCCTTGACGCGCAACGCCGCCAGCCTGGTCTTGTTGCGCAGCGTGAAATGCACGATCGCCATCCGGTCGGTCTCGGCGAGTGTCTTAGCCAGCAGCACATACGATTTCGACGACTTCGAATCAGGCTCCAAAAAGTAGCTGCGGTCGAACATCATCGGGTCCACGTCGGCGGCGGGGACGAACTCCAACACCTCGATCTCCCGGCTGCGTTCTTCAGGCAAGCTGGCGATGTCGTCGTCGGTGATCGCCACCATTTGGCCGTCGCCGGACTCGTAGGCCCGGGCAAGATCGCGGTAGTCGACCACCTCGCCACACGCCTCGCAGACGCGCTTGTACCGGATGCGTCCGTTGTCCTTGGCGTGCACCTGGTGGAACCTGATGTCGTGGTCTGCGGTAGCGCTGTACACCTTGACCGGCACGTTCACCAGCCCGAAGGCGATCGAACCCGTCCAAATGGCTCGCATGTAAGTGAGTATGCCTTGATTGTCCGCGAGCGGAACGTCACGGCGAAATTCCACGCGATATTTGACCGTGACGTTACGCTCGCGACTTGTGTGACCGACAGGCTACGTTGAAAGCATGGGTTCGGCGTCGGAGCAACGGGTGACGCTGACCAACGCCGACAAGGTGCTCTATCCCGCCACCGGGACCACAAAGTCCGATATCTTCGACTACTACGCCGGTGTTGCCGAAGTCATGCTCGGCCACATCGCGGGACGGCCGGCGACGCGCAAGCGCTGGCCTAACGGCGTCGACCAACCCGCGTTCTTCGAAAAGCAGTTGGCGTTGTCGGCGCCGCCTTGGCTGTCACGTGCAACGGTGGCGCACCGGTCCGGGACGACGACCTATCCGATCATCGATAGCGCAACCGGGCTGGCCTGGATCGCCCAACAGGCGGCGCTGGAGGTGCACGTGCCGCAGTGGCGGTTTGTCGCCGAGCCCGGATCAGGTGAGTTAAATCCGGGCCCGGCAACGCGTTTGGTGTTCGACCTGGACCCGGGCGAAGGCGTGATGATGGCCCAGCTGGCCGAGGTGGCGCGCGCGGTTCGTGATCTTCTCGCCGATATCGGGTTGGTCACCTTCCCGGTCACCAGCGGCAGCAAGGGATTGCATCTGTACACACCGCTGGATGAGCCGGTGAGCAGCAGGGGAGCCACGGTGTTGGCCAAGCGCGTCGCGCAGCGATTGGAGCAGGCGATGCCCGCGTTGGTCACCTCGACCATGACCAAAAGCCTGCGGGCCGGGAAGGTGTTTGTGGACTGGAGCCAGAACAGCGGCTCGAAGACCACCATCGCGCCGTACTCACTACGTGGCCGGACGCATCCGACCGTCGCGGCGCCACGCACCTGGGCGGAGCTCGACGACCCCGCACTGCGTCAGCTCTCCTACGACGAGGTGCTGACCCGGATTGCCCGCGACGGCGATCTGCTCGAGCGGCTGGATGCCGACGCTCCGGTAGCGGACCGGTTGACCCGATACCGCCGCATGCGCGACGCATCGAAAACTCCCGAGCCGATTCCCACGGCGAAACCCGTTACCGGAGACGGCAATACGTTCGTCATCCAGGAGCATCACGCGCGTCGGCCGCACTACGATTTCCGGCTGGAATGCGACGGCGTGCTGGTCTCGTGGGCGGTACCGAAAAACCTGCCCGACAACACATCGGTTAACCATCTAGCGATACACACCGAGGACCACCCGCTGGAATACGCCACGTTCGAGGGCGCGATTCCCAGCGGGGAGTACGGCGCCGGCAAGGTGATCATCTGGGACTCCGGCACTTACGACACCGAGAAGTTCCACGATGACCCGCACACGGGGGAGGTCATCGTGAATCTGCACGGCGGCCGGATCTCTGGGCGTTATGCGCTGATTCGGACCAACGGCGATCGGTGGCTGGCGCACCGCCTAAAGAATCAGAAAGACCAGAAGGTGTTCGAGTTCGACAATCTGGCCCCAATGCTTGCCACGCACGGCACGGTGGCCGGTCTAAAGGCCAGCCAGTGGGCGTTCGAAGGCAAGTGGGACGGCTACCGGTTGCTGGTTGAGGCTGACCACGGCGCCGTGCGGCTGCGGTCCCGCAGCGGGCGCGATGTCACCGCCGAGTATCCGCAATTGCGGGCATTGGCGGAGGATCTCGCCGATCACCACGTGGTGCTGGACGGCGAGGCCGTCGTACTTGACTCCTCTGGTGTGCCCAGCTTCAGCCAGATGCAGAATCGGGGCCGCGACACCCGTGTCGAGTTCTGGGCGTTCGACCTGCTCTACCTCGACGGCCGCGCGCTGCTAGGCACCCGCTACCAAGACCGGCGTAAGCTGCTCGAAACCCTAGCTAACGCAACCAGTCTCACCGTTCCCGAGCTGCTGCCCGGTGACGGCGCCCAAGCGTTTGCGTGCTCGCGCAAGCACGGCTGGGAGGGCGTGATCGCCAAGAGGCGTGACTCGCGCTATCAGCCGGGCCGGCGCTGCGCGTCGTGGGTCAAGGACAAGCACTGGAACACCCAGGAAGTCGTCATTGGTGGCTGGCGCGCCGGGGAAGGCGGGCGCAGCAGTGGCGTCGGGTCGCTGCTCATGGGCATCCCCGGTCCAGGTGGGCTGCAGTTCGCCGGGCGGGTCGGTACCGGCCTCAGCGAACGCGAACTGGCCAACCTCAAGGAGATGCTGGCGCCGCTGCATACCGACGAGTCCCCCTTCGACGTACCACTGCCCGCGCGTGACGCCAAGGGCATCACATATGTCAAGCCGGCGCTGGTTGCAGAGGTGCGCTACAGCGAGTGGACTCCGGAGGGCCGGCTGCGTCAATCAAGCTGGCGTGGGCTGCGGCCGGACAAGAAACCCAGTGAGGTGGTGCGCGAATGAAGTGGGTGACGTATCGAAGTGACCACGGCGAACGAACGGGAGTGCTTTCCGGTGACGCCATCTACGCGATGCCGCCGGACGTGTCGTTGCTGGATCTGGTCGGGCGCGGCGCCGACGGTCTGCGCACGGCGGGCGAACGGGCAGTGCGCTCACCGGCCGCGGTGGTAGCGCTCGACGAGGTTACGCTGGCGGCGCCGATTCCGCGCCCGCCGTCGATCCGGGACTCGTTGTGCTTTCTGGACCACATGCGTAACTGCCAGGAAGCGATGGGGGGCGGCCGGGTGCTCATGGATACTTGGTACCGCATCCCGGCGTTCTACTTCGCGTGCCCGTCAACGGTTTTGGGACCGTACGACGACGCACCCACCGCACCCGGAAGTGCGTGGCAGGACTTCGAATTGGAGATCGCGGCGGTTATCGGAACCAGCGGCAAAGACTTGACCGTCGAGCAGGCCGAACGGTCGATCATCGGCTATACCATTTTCAACGACTGGTCCGCACGGGACCTGCAGATGCTGGAGGGCCAGCTGCGCATCGGACAGGCCAAGGGCAAAGACAGCGGTATCACCCTGGGCCCCTATCTGGTCACACCGGATGAGCTGGAGCCCTATTGCCGGGGCGGGAAGCTAAGCTTGCGGGTGATCGCCTTGGTCAACGGCACCGTGATCGGATCGGGGTCGACCGCACAGATGGACTGGAGCTTCGGCGAAGTCATCGCCTATGCCTCGCGGGGGGTGACGCTGACCCCGGGTGACGTGTTCGGCTCGGGCACGGTGCCCACCTGCACGCTCGTCGAGCACCTCAGGCCACCGGAATCATTCCCGGGCTGGCTGCACGACGGCGACGTGGTCACCCTCCAGGTCGAAGGGCTGGGCGAGACGAGGCAGACCGTCCGGACGAGCGGCACTCCTTTTCCGTTGGCTCTTCGGCCGAATCCGGACGCCGAACCCGACCGGCGCGGGGTCAACCCGGCACCGACGCGGGTGCCGTTTACCCGCGGGCTGCACGAAGTCGCCGACCGGGTATGGGCGTGGACGCTGCCCGACGGGGGATACGGCTTCAGCAACGCCGGGCTGGTCGCCGGGGACGGCGCGTCGCTGCTCGTGGATACCCTGTTCGACCTGGCACTGACACGCGAGATGTTGGCCGCGATGAAGCCGGTCACCGAGCGGGCGCCCATCACCGACGCCCTGATCACGCACTCCAACGGCGACCACACGCACGGCACTCAACTGTTGGACCGCTCAGTGCGCATCATCGCCGCCAAGGGCACCTCCGAGGAGATCGAGCATGGCCCGGCACCGGAGATGCTAGCCCGGATCCAAACCGCCGACCTGGGCCCCGTTGCGACGCGGTATCTGCGTGATCGCTTCGGTCACTTTGACTTCAGCGGCATCAAGCTGCGCAACGCCGACCTGACGTTCGACCGCGACCTGGCCATCGAGCTCGGCGGCCGGCGAGTCGACCTGCTCAACCTCGGTCCCGCGCACACCACCGCCGACTCGGTCGTGCACGTGGCCGACGCCGGTGTGCTGTTCGCCGGGGATCTGCTGTTCATCGGTTGCACCCCGATTGTGTGGGCGGGCCCGATCGCCAACTGGGTGGCGGCCTGCGACGCGATGATCGCGCTGGACGCGCCCACGGTGGTGCCTGGGCATGGTCCGGTCACCGGCCCGGACGGGATCCGTGCCGTCCGTGGCTATCTGGCGCACATCGCCGAACAGGCCGAGGCGGCCTACCGCAAGGGGCTATCGTTGCCCGAGGCCGTCGAGACCATCGACCTGGGCGAGTACGCGAGCTGGCTGGACTCCGAACGGGTAGTGGTCAACGTCTACCAGCGTTACCGCGAATTGGATCCCGACACCCCGCGCCAGGACTTGCTGGCGTTGCTGGTGATGCAGGCCGAATGGGCGGCGCGCCACTGTACGTAGCCACTCGGGCGCGTTTGTCACGGGAATCTGCGGACCGGCGGGCGCATGGTTTGCCTGTCCACGAGCGACAAAGCCAGCGCGCCAAGGATTCCCGATGGCAGCCATCACTTTGTCGCGCTGAGGCGGGCACGAAGAACATCCCGTCCAGACAGCGGCCAATGTGGCGGGTGTGAAAGGCGCCGCCGAGCATGGCACCGGGTCCAACGGCTCTCACGAAGCTGATCGGGGATCGATCCGTTGTGATGCTTAAACTTTCGCGATGACGTTCTCGGCGAACATCTCCAGATTGCGGATCTTGGTCTGCAGCGGCTCGGTGTCGGGGCCCATGGTGTACGGGACACGGAAACCGACGATGACGTCCGTCACCCCTTTGTCCTCGAGCCGCTTGACGCCGTCCACGGTGAAACCGTCCAGGGAGATCACGTGGATTTCGAACGGGCTGGTTTTCCCCGCTTCCTCGCGAAGCCGCTTGACCCTGGCGATCAGCCGGTCGAGTTCGTCCGGATCGCCGCCGCCATGCATCCATCCATCGGCGCGCGCCGCCCGTCGCAGTGCTGCATCGGCGTGGCCACCGACCAGGATCGGGATCGGCTGGGTGGGCGCCGGGGTCATCTTGGTCTTGGGTATGTCGTAGAACTCGCCGTGGAACTCGAAGTAATCGCCGGTGGTAAGGCCACGCACGATCTCGATGCATTCGTCAATCCGCTTGCCGCGCTTAGCGAACGGGACGCCCATCAGCTCGTAATCCTCCGGCCACGGGCTAGTGCCGACACCCAGCCCGACCCGGTTGCCGATCAGGGCGGCTAGGGAACCGGCCTGCTTTGCCACCAGAGCCGGCGGGCGGATGGGCAGCTTGAGGACGAAGAAGTTGAACCGCAGCCTCGTCGTGACTGCGCCCAATGCTGCTGTCAGGACAAAGGTTTCGATGAAAGGCTTGCCGTCCATGAATTCGCGGTTGCCGTCGGGTGTGTACGGGTACTTCGAGTCGGATTCGAAGGGGTAGGCGATGCTGTCGGGAATCGTCATGCTGCTGTATCCCGCCGCTTCGGCTGCCTTGGCCAGCGGGATGTAGAACGTGAAGTCGGTCATTGCCTCCGCGTAGCTGAACCGCACGTGATTGCCTTCCTCGAAGTGGCCGTCCCCAACGAGATTAGAACGTGTTCTAATTTGACGTGCAAGCGGGGCGCAACGGCTTGGTCAGAGTTGGTTCTCCGGCCCAATAATTGCCCAGACCGTCTTGCCCGACGAAGTGGGACTGCTGCCCCAGGCGCGGGACAACGCGGCAACGATCGCCAGGCCGGAAACGTCGATGCCCTTCGGTGGGGACGCCAGCCGAACCGCCGGAGCGCTGCTGCCGTCGGAAACCGCGATGGTTGCCGTTGGGCCATCGCTTTCGATCCGCATCACCGGGTCGCTTCCGGTGTGTTTCAGCACGTTCTCCACGAATACGTTGACGACGACCAACGCGACTGGAATAAGCCCGGGACGTGACCATTGGGTGAGCCATTCGCGGACCAACTGGCGTGACTCGCGAAGGCTGTTCAGGTTGGCGGGCAGTTGTGCGTCCGAACGCTTGAAATTGCGGCGCGCGAGCCGACCGATGGCCTTGCTCGCCGCTTTTTCGGTCGGGTACACCGGCATGAAGCGGGCGACCCCGGTGCGGGTGACCGCCGCGCGGCCGGCCCGATGGCCGCAGACCAGCAAGACCGGTACATCCGCTCGGAAGTCGGCCTGCCAGCGGGCGCTGATAAAGACCGACCATGCCGATTCCTCGGCGACTTGCAGCTCGGTGACATTGACGATAACGGCGGACGGCTGCTCGAGCGTCGCCCTCGTGAGGCTGTCCCGGAGCAGTGCAGAACTGCTGGAGTCAAGCGCACCGTCGGCGGTCAAGATGACCACCGAATCCTGTGTACGTACCGCAATGGCCAGCGCTGTCGGTGACTTGGCTGCCGTGCTCACCGCGACCACTTCCTTGCGTCCCTTGCCCCGGCGTCAGGTGCACATCGCAACTTGGGTCGGAGTGCCACCATAGCCATGGTTCCGAAACGGCGGGACGCCATGAACCGGCATTCCGGTCCCATCCTGTCGTCCGGTTTCATAGCCAGCTCCTCGAACTCCTGTCCCGCCAATAGCTTGAGGATGCCGTCCGCCTTGGCGGCAGAAACCCTATCTTTTGATGATCGCGCCGTCCGGCGCAGCACCCATCACCCAGGGGGTGGTTACCCACAAAAACACGCGATCAACCTCCAGTCCGGGCTATGCCCAGCCTATGCAAACGCCAGCAGGTAGGGCCCGGGAATCCGGCCAACAAAGATCAACGAACGCCGCGCCGGCGCCGGGATGCGTTCAAGTGGTGGCCGAGGCTGGGCCGCTTCGGGCATAGGGCGGTGGGCCCACTCCGGCGACCGAGTGGGTACCCCACGGTGTTTGTTCAGTGATGCGTGCGGGTGCGCTACGTCCGCCGATGGTTAACGTCGCCGCCCGGGCATGGGTGAGTGAAGTCTCGGGCAAGGAATCGAATACGGTGCCCTGCCAGTGGTAGTTGCCGTCGATCGGATCGAGGTGACCGGTAAGCCGGACGCGGACCCGAAAGCGGGCACCAGCGAGCGTTAGCGTCGCCGCACCGTCGTAGGTCTGATCGTCCTCGGTCGCCGCGGATGACAAGTCGAACGCTTCGAGGCCCCCAGTCTGCCGATGGGGCTGAGCGGGTTTGAGTTGGGCGCGCTCGTTGAATACCTGCTGGCTGCTGCGGCGCACCTCGATGCGGCGGCTGGCCGTGCGCTCCATGAGCTTCATGCATTCGACGACGCAGCGTGCCTGCGCGGCGGTATCGGGCCCGGTGATGAAGAAGTAGTTGGGGAAACCGTGAACGGCGACGCCGAGGTAGGGCTCCATGCCATCGTCCCAGGCTTGGCGGATGGTCACACCGCCGGCACCGACCAGGGTCTGATCGCCGACCTGATCGGCGATCGCGAACCCGGTGCCGTAGATGATGGCGTCGACGGGGTGTTCCACGCCATCGCTGGTGCGGATGCCCGAGGAGGTCAGCGCGTCGATCGCCGCCGTCGCCCAGGCGACCGCTGGATGCTCAGCCCCGGTGCGGCGACGTAGCCAGCGTTTGGCGCGTGTCGTCCACAGTGGTACTCCGGTGACGACGCGGCGCGGTGCCTGGGTGAAGACCGTGACCGACGCCGCCGATTCAGACAACCGGCTGATGTAGTGGGCGGCGGCGGCATCGGTGCCGACCACCGCGATGCGTTTGCCGGCCGGGTCGAAATCGCGGTCCCATGCCGCCGAAGTGGGCCTGATGGGCCCGATCGCCCGTCGCGCCTGGAAACGCACCAACTTTCTGTGACCGCGACGCTCGGCCTCGCTGACGCCGGCCACCGCATTGTCATCGTCGGCAGGGGTGCTGGTGGCCGGGACGCCGCAGCCGCGCGCGCTCGGGCCCGATGCGCTGGACGTCAGCACCGACGACCTGGCCGGGCTGTTGGCCGGCAACACCGGCCGGATCAAGACCGTCATCACCGACCAGAAGGTAATTGCCGGCATCGGCAACGCCTATAGTGACGAAATCCTGCACGTCGCGAAGATCTCGCCGTTCGCCACGGCCGGCAAGTTATCCGGCGCACAGCTCACCTGCCTGCATGAGGCGATGGCGTCGGTGCTGTCGGACGCGGTGCGCCGGTCCGTCGGCCAGGGCGCGGCCATGCTCAAAGGGGAGAAACGTTCTGGGCTTCGAGTACATGCGCGCACCGGGTTACCCTGCCCAGTGTGCGGTGACACCGTGCGGGAGGTGTCCTTCGCGGACAAGTCTTTTCAGTACTGTCCAACGTGTCAGACCGGTGGCAAGGCGCTGGCCGACCGGCGTATGTCGCGGCTGCTCAAGTAGTCGATATGCTCACCGGAGTGACTCGCCAGAAGATCCTGATCACCGGCGCCAGTTCCGGCCTGGGCGCCGGGATGGCCCGATCCTTCGCCGCCCAGGGCCGCGACCTGGCGCTCTGCGCCCGCCGCACGGATCGGCTGACCGAACTGAAAGCCGAACTGTCGCAACGGTATCCCGACATCAAGATCGCTGTCGCGGAGCTGGACGTCAACGACCACGAGCGGGTGCCCAAGGTATTCGCCGAACTCAGCGATGAGATTGGCGGCATTGACCGTGTGATCGTCAACGCCGGAATCGGCAAGGGTGCCCGGCTGGGCTCGGGCAAGCTGTGGGCGAACAAGGCAACCATCGAAACCAACCTGGTCGCCGCACTCGTGCAGATCGAAACGGCACTGGACATGTTCAACCAGCGCGGTTCGGGGCATTTGGTGCTCATCTCCTCAGTGCTCGGCGTCAAAGGGGTGCCGGGCGTCAAAGCCGCGTATGCGGCAAGCAAAGCCGGTGTGCGCTCGCTAGGCGAATCGCTGCGCGCCGAGTACGCCCAACGCCCCATCAGGGTCACGGTGCTGGAGCCGGGTTATATCGAGTCGGAGATGACGGCCAAATCGGCGAGCACAATGTTGATGGTGGACAACGCAACTGGCGTCAAGGCGCTGGTGGCCGCCATCGAGCGCGAGCCCGGACGCGCCGCGGTCCCCTGGTGGCCATGGGCGCCACTGGTGCGGCTGATGTGGGTGCTGCCGCCGCGGCTGACCAGACGCTTCGCCTAGCGGGCGCTCGGCCACCTAGCCCGCGCGGCCACGTTCGGTGCGGTAGCGGCGCACCAGCCCGTCGGTCGAGCTGTCCGACTGCGGTGGCGGTGAACCGGCGCCGGTGATTACCGGAAGCAGCGCCTTGGCCTGCGTCTTGCCCAGCTCCACCCCCCACTGGTCGAACGAGTCGATACCCCACACCACACCCTCGGTGAACACCTGATGCTCGTAGAGCGCGATCAACTGCCCCAGCACCGACGGCGTGAGCCGACTGGCCAGAATTGAGGTGGACGGCCGGTTGCCGGGCATCACCTTATGCGCTACCACGTGGGCGGGGGTGCCGTCGGCGGCGATCTCCTCGGCGGTCTTGCCGAACGCCAGCACCTGGGTTTGGGCGAAGAAGTTGCTCATCAGCAGATCATGCATGCTGCCGGTGCCCTCGGCGGTCGGCAGGTCGTCGAGGGGTTGAGCAAAGCCGATGAAATCGGCTGGCACCAGCCGGGTGCCCTGGTGCAGCAACTGGTAGAAGGCGTGCTGGCCGTTGGTTCCCGGTTCACCCCAAAAGATTTCACCGGTGTCGGCGCTGACCGGGCTGCCGTCGGCGCGCGTGGACTTGCCGTTGGATTCCATGGTCAACTGCTGAAGGTAGGCCGGAAAACGCGACAAGTCATTGGAATACGGCAGCACGGTGCGTGATTGCGCACCGAAGAAATTGGAGTACCACAGTCCGATCAGGCCAAGCAGCACCGGCGCGTTGGATTCCAGCGGAGCGGTCGCGAAATGGCGGTCGATGATGTGGAATCCGGCCAAGAAATCGGCGAAGGCGTCGCGGCCGATCACCGTCATCAACGACAGCCCGATCGCCGAATCCACCGAATAACGCCCGCCGACCCAATCCCAAAAACCGAACATGTTGTCGGTGTTGATGCCGAAGTCGTCGACCAGGCGCTTGTTGGTGGACACCGCGACAAAATGCCGCGACACCGCGGCGTCGCCCAGCGCATCGGTCAGCCAGCGACGCGCCGCGGTCGCATTGGTCAATGTCTCCAGCGTCGAGAACGTCTTCGACGCGACGATGAAAAGCGTTGTGGCGGGGTCTAGATCGGCGAGCGTGGCGATCAGGTCGGCGGGATCGACGTTGGACACGAAGCGCGCGGAAATGCCCGCGTCGGCATAGTGGCGCAACGCTTGGTACACCATCACCGGACCCAAATCCGAACCACCGATGCCGATGTTGACGACGGTGCTGATCCGCTTTCCAGTTGCTCCGGTCCACTCGCCGCTGCGCAGGCGGTCGGTGAAGGCGCCCATCGCGTCGAGCACGGCATGTACGTCGGTGACGACGTCTTGGCCGTCGACGACGAGTTCGGCGTCTCGGGGCAGCCGCAGCGCGGTGTGCAACACCGCTCGATCCTCAGAGGTGTTGATATGCACACCGGCGAACATCTGGTCGCGACGCTCTTCGAGGTGGGCCGTCCGGGCCAGATCGATCAGCAGCGCCAGCGTCTCGCGGGTGACGCGGTGTTTGCTGTAGTCGATGTAGAGATCGCCGACGCTGACGGTGAGCTCCCGGCCGCGACCCGGATCGTCGGCGAAGAACTGGCGAAGATGGGTGTTTCCGATCTGATCGTGATGTCTGCGCAGGGCGTCCCATGCCGGGGTAGCGGTGATGTCGGGGATTGGCGCGGAGGTCATGGTTCGACCCTAATGCCGTGGAGTGGCGTCGATCAGAGCCGCTGTCTTCGCCGAGCCTTTAGTTATCGTGCTCGGCGGCACTCGCCGTTTGTCGCGGTATCTACAGGCTCGGCGATGCGGGCCTGCGCTCTCGCGGCCTCGGCCCCCGCCGAGGCCGCTGACCGTCGCCCAGCACCCGCTGCAGATCAGGCAGCATGGCCTGCAATGGCGCACGCCAGTACGCCCAGGTGTGGGTTTCGCCATCCGGGAAGTTGAACCGCCGTTGCGCCGCTTGGTACTTGCTTTGCAAAGCCTGTCGCCTATTGCCGCTCAACTCCGCCGAGGGCGTGCCGTTGCCCGAATACGCCCAGATACGGGGTGCTGTTGGCCACCAGCTTCGCGGCATTGACCGTTGGCTCGCTGTGGGCCCACGCCGGATCGGTCGGCGGGCCCCCGGATCAATGACGCGGATCCGGCAACCACGCCATTTCCACTCGGGATGATCCCCTCACTCGCCGCCAGCCAGTCGGCCAGCTCTTGGGCCATATCCCGCCGTTGCCGACCGCCGGCCGGTGCCAGTTGGAATAGAACTCGCCATGCCACCGGTGGGCATGGCGAGCGACAGACCGGTCTGGTCAACCGAATACCGGCAGGTGTATATCCCGGCCGTTGTAGTCGTCTCGGGCGAGTATGCCGTCGGACAAGTACCACGCATGAGGGCCGCCACCTTGAAACTCCACCTTGATTAGGCGATGCATCGACCGCGACGGGACCATCAGTCGATGGGTAGACCCCGCCGCGACTACGTTGACGAGGTTGTCGAGCTGGCGCCTTGCCCGAGCAGCGCGATCAAAGCTGCCGCCCATATGACCATCAACCGGCGCAATTGTGAAACTCCAGCTGCCTTTGCTGCATCCATTTCGGCGGAAATTCAGCGCAGCGATGCAGAAATTCCCGGCAAACAGCGGCGGAAGTGACCCATTAGTGACCGAGGCGGCCCCTGCCCAATCGCAAAAGCAGGATGGCCAGATCCTTACCGTCGGGTCCCAGCTCGCTGTAGCGTTCGATGACCTTCATCTCCCGGCTGTGTACCAGCCGAGTGCCACCGGACGCCATCCGGGCCTTGCCGATGGCCTTGGAAACCTCAGCGCGTCGCTTGACTAACGCGAGGATTTCGGCGTCTAGCCGGTCGATCTCTTCGCGCAGCGTGTCGATCTCGGGGACAGGTTGGGACTCGAGCATTTCCAGGTTCATGGCTGCTAACTCCGCGTTCTCGTGATGTGGGGGTTCTGGTCTCATCCGGTACTGGGCCTCACACAAGAGACGAGCCCCGAATCCGGAAGCGGACCACGGGGCTCTGCGAAAGCAGCTAGACCACGGGCACCGCTGGCCGGTACCCGTAGAAAAATCGGCGCTGCGCGTTGAGCACGAACCGAGTGTGCCATCAACGGACGCGCCCGCGCAAAAACTTGGCGGGAAAAGTGCACCCAAAATTGGGTGGTGGCGCCGAAGGACCTGCCGCGTGGCGATGAGCCTGGCCAGGCTATGCCGCGGTCCGCCGACTCGTCGCCGCGCGGCGGTAAGTTTGGACCGACATGAGTGTGCACGCGACCGACGCCAAGCCTCCCGGTCCATCCCCAGCGGACCAACTGCTCGACGGCCTCAACCCGCAACAGCGCCAGGCGGTCGTGCATGAGGGTTCGCCGCTGCTGATCGTCGCGGGCGCGGGTTCGGGTAAGACCGCGGTGTTGACCCGCCGCATTGCCTATCTGATGGCGGCCCGCGGCGTCGGGGTGGGCCAGATTCTGGCCATCACCTTCACCAACAAAGCCGCCGCCGAGATGCGCGAACGGGTGGTGGGCCTGGTTGGGGAGAAGGCCCGGTACATGTGGGTGTCGACGTTTCACTCCACCTGCGTGCGTATCCTGCGCAACCAGGCGGCGCTGATCGAGGGCCTCAACTCCAACTTTTCGATCTATGACGCCGACGATTCGCGGCGGTTGCTGCAGATGGTGGGCCGCGACCTGGGCCTAGACATCAAGCGGTACTCGCCGCGACTGCTGGCTAACGCCATCTCCAACCTGAAGAACGAGTTGATCGACCCGCATCAGGCGCTGGCCGGCTTAACGGAGGACTCCGATGACCTAGCGCGCGCCGTGGCGTCGGTTTATGACGAATACCAGCGGCGGCTGCGGGCGGCCAACGCGCTGGACTTCGACGACCTGATCGGCGAGACCGTCGCGGTGCTGCAGGCCTTCCCGCAGATCGCCCAGTACTACCGTCGGAGGTTCCGGCATGTCCTGGTTGACGAATACCAGGACACCAACCACGCCCAGTACGTATTGGTGCGCGAGCTGGTCGGCCGCGACAGCAATGACGGTATTCCCCCCGGCGAGTTGTGCGTCGTCGGGGATGCCGATCAGTCGATCTATGCGTTCCGCGGCGCCACCATCCGCAACATCGAAGACTTCGAACGTGACTACCCCGACACCAGAACCATTCTGCTGGAACAGAATTACCGCTCGACGCAGAACATCCTGTCGGCGGCCAACTCGGTGATTGCCCGTAACGCGGGGCGCCGGGAGAAGCGGTTGTGGACCGACGCCGGCGCCGGGGAGTTGATCGTTGGCTATGTCGCCGACAACGAGCACGACGAGGCCCGGTTCGTGGCCGAGGAGATCGATGCGCTCGCCGAGGGTAGCGAGATCACCTACAACGATGTCGCCGTCTTCTACCGCACCAACAACTCGTCGCGGTCACTGGAAGAGGTGCTGATCCGCGCCGGTATTCCGTACAAGGTCGTTGGGGGAGTGCGCTTTTACGAGCGCAAGGAGATTCGCGACATCGTTGCCTACCTGCGCGTGCTGGACAACCCGGGCGACGCGGTCAGCCTACGGCGCATCCTTAACACCCCGCGCCGCGGTATCGGGGATCGTGCCGAGGCGTGTGTGGCGGTGTACGCCGAGAACACCGGCGTCGGCTTCGGTGACGCGCTCGTCGCCGCGGCCCAAGGCAAAGTACCGATGCTGAATACCCGGGCGGAGAAGGCGATCGCGGGTTTCGTCGAGATGTTCGACGAGCTGCGGGGCCGCCTCGATGACGACCTGGGGGAGCTGGTCGAGGCGGTGCTGGAACGCACCGGATACCGCCGCGAGCTGGAAGCGTCCACCGATCCACAGGAATTGGCCCGCCTGGACAACCTCAACGAATTAGTCAGCGTCGCACACGAATTCAGTACCGACCGGGAGAATGCCGCCGCACTTGGCCCAGACGACGAAGACGTCCCCGACACCGGTGTGCTGGCGGATTTTCTGGAACGGGTGTCGCTGGTCGCCGACGCCGATGAGATCCCGGAGCATGGCGCGGGTGTGGTTACCTTGATGACCTTGCACACCGCCAAGGGTTTGGAGTTCCCGGTGGTGTTTGTGACCGGCTGGGAGGACGGGATGTTCCCGCACATGCGGGCGTTGGACAACCCGACCGAGTTGTCCGAGGAGCGGCGGCTGGCCTATGTCGGCATCACCCGCGCCCGGCAGCGGTTGTACGTGAGCCGGGCGATCGTGCGTTCGTCTTGGGGCCAGCCGATGCTCAACCCGGAGTCGCGGTTTCTGCGGGAAATCCCGCAGGAGCTCATCGACTGGCGGCGCACCGCCCCGAAGCCGTCGTTCAGTGCCCCGGTGAGTGGCGCCGGTCGGTTCGGTAGCGCGCGTCCATCACCGACCCGCTCGGGGGCGAGCAGGCGCCCGCTGCTGGTGCTTCAGGTCGGCGACCGCGTGACCCATGACAAATACGGCCTGGGCCGTGTCGAGGAGGTCTCCGGTGTCGGCGAATCGGCGATGTCGCTGATCGACTTCGGTAGCTCGGGGCGGGTGAAGCTGATGCACAACCACGCCCCTGTCACCAAGCTCTGAGATTTCGCGCCGAGCGTGAAGTCACGGCGGCTATTTCGCGGATTTCTCGCCCTGAGAACACGTTCGGCGTCGTTGCCGGGTCAACCGGTGTAATTGCCGACGCTAAGTCCCCGCTTGGCGAGCCACGGCACTGGGTCCACGCGCTCGGTGCCGCCCAGGAGCACCTCGAAGTGCAGGTGCGGGCCGGTGGAAAAGCCACGGCTGCCCATGGTGGCGATCTGGTCGCCTGCCATCACGCGCTCACCGACGCTGACCAACGTGGTATTGACGTGGCCGTATAGCGTGACCGTGCCGTCGGCGTGCAGCAGCTTGACCCACATTCCGTAGCCGGCGGTGGGGCCGGCGTCGATGACGACGCCGTCGGACACCGCATAAATCGGGGTTCCGATCGCGTTAGCCAGGTCGATACCGGCGTGCAGTACACCCCATCGATAACCGAAACTCGACGTGAAGATGCCCTTCGTCGGCATGACATACAGCGGGCGCTGTAGTCGCGCCTCGCGCTCGGCGCGCTCCTCGGCGAAGGCAACCCCCCTGGCGAACTCCGCGTTGTGCACCGCAGCACTCGCCGCCGGCTGGGCGGCGATGACCTGGACGCCCCGCGGTGGGTTGCTTCCCGACCCTTCGTTGAGCGCCGATGCATGAGCGGTCAGCACGGTCTCGGTGCGTGGGGTTTCCGACTGTTGGATCGCCGTATGCGCTGCTGCGGCCGCCGCGCCCGCGGCCATCGCCGAGATCAGCAGGCGCCCCCGGGCCGCACCGATCGGTTGCTTGCGGTGCTGCCCGACGCGCCGGGACACCGGGGTGACCTCCGGGGTCAGCACGACCGTGGGGGCTACCAGCCATTCGGGGGCCAGATCGTCGGCGTCGTCCAGGTCGTCGAGTTCTGGAGCCGCTAGCAACTGCGCTTCGTAGTCGAAGACGCAGTCGTCCCCTAGGTCCAGGTCATCGAGCTCTGCGAAATCCAGCTCATCGTAGAGTGCTAAGCCGTCGAGGAATCCGTCCAGCGGGATGATTTCGGTGACTTCGTTACGGTGATGATGCGGCCAACGATCGCGAGGTGTGCGAATCGCTGCCATGGCAGCAGAACGGGCGATACGGTGCTGGGACAAATCTGAAATGTCCTCGGATCGTGACCATAACGTTATCTGGACCCTGAGACGTTATCCGCAACCGGATGGTAGTGGCAACTTCAGCGCGGAATTCGGCTGTGATTGTGAGTTGGATCACGTTTCGGCTGGACAAACATATCGGTGAGCTGTGCCACACCGGGTGGATGCGGCCGCGGAGTTAATCGGCGGTCTCGATACAGTTCTCCGTGCGAGTCGCCGATTTCGGCACCGCCTACCTATTGGTCGAGCAGTAAGCCGAGCGAAGACGGTGAGCCCATGGATCTTTTCGAGTATCAAGCCAAGGAGTTATTCGCCAAGCACAACGTGCCCAGCACGCCGGGTCGGGTGACCGACACAGCCGAGGGTGCCAAGGCTATCGCCACGGAGATCGGGCGTCCGGTGATGGTCAAAGCGCAGGTCAAGATCGGCGGCCGGGGCAAGGCCGGTGGCGTCAAATACGCCGCGACCCCACAAGACGCGTACGAGCACGCCAAGAACATCCTCGGCCTGGACATCAAAGGACACATCGTCAAGAAACTGCTGGTCGCTGAGGCTAGCGATATCGCCGAGGAGTACTACCTATCCTTCCTGCTCGACCGGGCCAACCGCACCTACCTGGCGATGTGCTCGGTGGAGGGCGGCATGGAGATCGAAGAGGTAGCGGCCACCAAACCCGAGCGGCTCGCCAAAGTCCCGGTGAATGCCGTCAAGGGCGTTGACCTAGATTTCGCGCGGTCCATCGCCGAACAGGGTCATCTTCCGGCCGAGGTGCTCGACACCGCAGCGGTCACCATCGCCAAGCTGTGGGAGCTCTTCGTCGCCGAGGACGCGACGCTGGTTGAGGTCAACCCGTTGGTGCGGACGCCTGACCACAAGATCCTCGCGCTGGATGCCAAGATCACCCTCGACGGCAACGCCGATTTCCGTCAGCCTGGCCATGCCGAGTTCGAGGATCGAGCTGCCACCGATCCACTGGAGTTGAAGGCCAAGGAGCACGACCTCAACTACGTCAAGCTGGACGGTCAGGTGGGGATCATCGGCAATGGCGCGGGCTTGGTGATGTCGACTCTCGACGTCGTCGCGTATGCCGGTGAGAAGCACGGCGGAGTCAAGCCGGCCAACTTCCTGGATATCGGCGGCGGCGCTTCGGCCGAGGTGATGGCCGCGGGTCTGGACGTGGTGCTGGGCGACCAGCAGGTCAAGAGCGTGTTCGTCAACGTCTTCGGTGGCATCACCTCGTGCGATGCGGTGGCGACCGGGATCGTCAAGGCGCTGGGCATGCTGGGTGACGAAGCCAACAAGCCGCTGGTGGTTCGGCTCGACGGCAACAACGTCGAGGAAGGCCGTCGCATCCTGACCGAGGCCAACCACCCCCTGGTGACACTGGTGGCGACGATGGACGAAGCCGCCGACAAGGCCGCTGAGCTGGCGAGCGCCTGAGCGAAAGGACCCATGACTCACATGTCCATATTTCTGAGCAGGGACAACAAGGTCATTGTGCAGGGCATCACCGGCAGTGAGGCCACCGTCCATACCGCGCGAATGCTGCGGGCGGGCACGCAAATCGTCGGCGGTGTGAACGCACGCAAAGCGGGCACCACCGTCACGCATGAGGATAAGGGCGGCCGGCTGATCAAGCTGCCGGTGTTCGGCAGTGTCGCGGAGGCGATGGAAAAGACCGGCGCCGATGTGTCGATCATCTTCGTGCCGCCGACGTTCGCCAAGGACGCCATCATCGAGGCCATCGACGCCGAAATTCCGCTGTTGGTTGTGATCACCGAGGGAATTCCGGTGCAGGACACCGCCTATGCCTGGGCCTACAACCTCGAGGCTGGCCACAAGACCCGCATCATTGGCCCCAACTGTCCTGGCATTATCAGTCCCGGTCAGTCGCTGGCCGGTATCACGCCGGCCAACATCACCGGACCCGGTCCAATTGGTCTGGTGTCCAAGTCGGGGACGTTGACCTACCAGATGATGTTCGAACTGCGCGACCTTGGATTCTCCACGGCGATCGGCATCGGTGGTGATCCGGTGATTGGCACTACCCACATCGACGCCATCGAGGCCTTCGAGAGGGATCCGGACACCAAGCTCATCGTGATGATCGGCGAGATCGGTGGTGACGCCGAGGAGCGGGCCGCAGACTTCATCAAGACCAACGTGTCCAAGCCGGTCGTCGGCTATGTCGCCGGATTTACCGCACCCGAAGGCAAGACGATGGGCCACGCCGGCGCCATCGTCTCCGGCTCGTCTGGCACAGCGGCGGCCAAGCAAGAGGCCCTGGAGGCCGCCGGTGTGAAGGTCGGCAAGACCCCATCGGCGACCGCGGCGCTGGCCCGGGAGATCTTGCTCAGTCTCTAGGGCGAGCAGACGCATAAGCCCCCGCACGCTCGGCGTGTCGGGGGCTTATGCGTCTGCTCGCCCTATACGCAACAGGCCAACTTGGCGGCCAGCCGCTCCACGTACGCGGCTGCGTCGTCTGCAGACCTGTCCGGCATACCGAACAGCACCTCCGTAACGCCAAGCTCGGCCCAGCGCGCCAGCTTGTCGGGCACCGGTTTGACGTCCAGGGCCACGATCTGTGGAAGCCCGTCGCGGCCGGCGGCCGCCCAGATGTCTTGCAGTAACTTCACCGGCTCGTCGATGTCGACGTCGCGTGGAGTGGTGATCCAGCCGTCGGCGCTGCGCGCGATCCACTTGAAGTTCTTCTCCGTCCCCGCAGCGCCTACCAGCACCGGGATGTGCGGCTGCACCGGCTTGGGCCAGGCCCAGCTAGGTCCGAACTTGACGAACTCGCCGTCATAGCAGGCCTCCTCTTGGGTCCACAACGCCCGCATCGCCTCGAGGTATTCGCGCAGCATGGTGCGGCGGCGTCCGGGTGGCACACCATGATCGACGAGCTCGTCGGTGTTCCAGCCGAACCCGACCCCGACGCTGACCCGGCCGTGCGACAAATGATCCAGCGTCGCAATGCTTTTCGCCAGCGTGATCGGATCATGCTCGACCGGCAGCGCCACCGCGGTGGCAAGCCGGATCCGCGACGTCACCGCCGATGCTGCTCCCAGGCTCACCCACGGGTCCAACGTGCGCATATAGCGGTCGTCCGGCAGCGAAGCGTCACCCGTCGTCGGATGGGCCGCCTGGCGCTTGACCGGGATGTGGGTGTGTTCGGGCACGTAAAACGTGCGAAACCCGTGGCTTTCAGCAAGTCTGGCGGCCGCGGCCGGGGTGATGCCGCGGTCGCTGGTGAACAGCACAAGTCCGTAGTGCATGCACCGAATTAGAACGTGTTCCACCTGCGCCGGGCAAGCGGCCGTCCAGTCGTTAATGTCGCGAGCGCCGGTCGCTCCGGCAGCGGCACCCGAACGTGCGCTAGCGTGGTTGATCGAATCGCGTCGCCGGGAGCACAGCGTCGCACTGCACCAGTGGAGGAGCCATGACCTACTCGCCGGGTAACCCCGGATACCCGCAAGCGCAGCCCGCAGGCTCCTACGGAGGCGTCACACCCTCGTTCGCCCACGCCGATGAGGGTGCGAGCAAGCTACCGATGTACCTGAACATCGCGGTGGCAGTGCTCGGCCTGGCTGCGTACTTCGCCAGCTTCGGCCCAATGTTCACCCTCAGTACCGAACTCGGCGGAGGTGATGGCGCAGTGTCCGGTGACACTGGGCTGCCGGTCGGGGTGGCTCTGCTGGCTGCGCTGCTTGCCGGGGTGGCTCTGGTGCCTAAGGCCAAGAGCCATGTGACGGTAGTTGCGGTGCTCGGGGTACTCGGCGTATTTCTGATGGTCTCGGCGACGTTTAACAAGCCCAGCGCCTATTCGACCGGTTGGGCATTGTGGGTTGTGTTGGCTTTCATCGTGTTCCAGGCGGTTGCGGCAGTCCTGGCGCTCTTGGTGGAGACCGGCGCTATCACCGCGCCGGCGCCGCGGCCCAAGTTCGACCCGTATGGACAGTACGGGCGGTACGGGCAGTACGGGCAGTACGGGGTGCAGCCGGGTGGGTACTACGGTCAGCAGGGTGCTCAGCAGGCCGCGGGACTGCAGTCGCCCGGCCCGCAGCAGTCTCCGCAGCCTCCCGGATATGGGTCGCAGTACGGCGGCTATTCGTCCAGTCCGAGCCAATCGGGCAGTGGATACACTGCTCAGCCCCCGGCCCAGCCGCCGGCGCAGTCCGGGTCGCAACAATCGCACCAGGGCCCATCCACGCCACCTACCGGCTTTCCGAGCTTCAGCCCGCCGCCACCGGTCAGTGCCGGGACGGGGTCGCAGGCTGGTTCGGCTCCAGTCAACTATTCAAACCCCAGCGGGGGCGAGCAGTCGTCGTCCCCCGGGGGGGCGCCGGTCTAACCGGGCGTTCCCGCGTCCGGTCGCGCGTGTGCGCGAAGAGTGAACAGGGTGTCAGCAAGCGCGGACGATCGGGCGGCCGGCGCTCGTCCAGCTCGCGACCTCGTCAGGGTTGCGTTCGGCCCAGGTGTGGTGGCGTTGGGCATCATCGCCGCGGTGACGCTGCTCCAATTGCTGATCGCCAATAGCGACATGACCGGTGCGTGGGGCGCCATCGCCAGCATGTGGCTGGGCGTGCACCTGGTGCCGATCTCGATCGGTGGCCGCGCACTGGGCGTCATGCCGCTGTTGCCGGTCCTGTTGATGGTGTGGGCCACCGCGCGCAGCACGGCGCGGGCCACATCCCCACAGTCGTCAGGGCTCGTTGTTCGCTGGGTCGTCGCGTCGGCCCTGGGCGGACCGCTGCTGATGGCGGCGATTGCCCTGGCGGTCATTCACGACGCGTCATCAGTGGTCACCGAGCTGCAGACGCCCAGCGCCCTGCGCGCGTTCACTAGTGTGCTGGTTGTGCATTCCGTTGGGGCCGCGACCGGGGTGTGGTCCCGGGTAGGTCGACGGGCGCTAGCCGCCACGGCACTGCCCGATTGGCTGCATGATTCGATGCGTGCCGCCGCCGCTGGGGTGCTGGCGTTGCTCGGGCTTTCCGGCGTGGTGACGGCGGGGTCGCTGGTTGTGCATTGGGCGACGATGCAAGAGCTCTACGGGATCACCGATTCGATATTCGGCCAGTTCAGCCTCACTGTACTTTCGGTGCTTTACGCACCCAACGTCATCGTCGGCACCTCGGCCATCGCGGTTGGGTCCAGTGCTCACATTGGCTTCGCGACGTTCAGTTCGTTTGCAGTTTTGGGCGGCGATATCCCGGCACTGCCGATCCTGGCCGCGGCCCCGACGCCGCCGCTCGGCCCGGCATGGGTTGCCTTACTCATTGTGGGTGCTTCGTCGGGTGTGGCGGTCGGTCAGCAGTGCGCCCGCCGCGCCCTGCCGTTTGTTGCGGCTATGGCCAAGCTGCTGGTCGCTGCCGTTGCCGGGGCATTGGTAATGGCGGTTCTGGGTTACGGCGGTGGCGGCCGGCTGGGCAATTTCGGCGATGTCGGCGTGGACGAGGGCGCCTTGGTGTTGGGCGTGCTCTTCTGGTTTACGTTCGTAGGATGGGTCACGGTGGTGATTGCCGGCGGGATCAGCCGCCGCCCCAAGCGGCTCCGGCCGGCCCCGCCGGTCGAGCTGGACGCCGATGAATCTTCGCCACCGGTAGACATGTTCGACGGGGCAGCGAGCGAGCAGCCGCCCGCTTCGGTCGCGGAAGACGTCCCGCCTAGCCACGACGACATCGCCAACGGCCTCAAGGCCCCTACTGCCGACGACGAGGCGCTGCCCTTGTCCGACGAACCGCCGCCGCGGGCCGACTAATCTGCGGTTGGTGAGGCCGCAACTGTCTGAGGCCTTTACTCACGGTACTGAGTCTGCACTGGGATGCAGGCTGGTGGTGCTCACACGCTTTGAGGAGCCAGACTAGGCTCGCCGTGTGCAGGAACCGCTTCGTGTACCCCCGAGTGCACCTGCGCGGCTGGTAGTACTCGCGTCTGGCACCGGTTCGTTGCTGAGATCTCTACTCGATGCCGCTGTCGGCGACTACCCGGCACGGGTAGTCGCCGTTGGTGTGGATCGCGAATGCCGGGCCGCCGAAATCGCCGCGGAAGCATCGGTGCCGGTGTTCACCGTTCGGCTCGCCGACCACCCCAGTCGCGATGCCTGGGACGTCGCCATCACCGCCGCCACCGCAGCCCATGAGCCCGACCTCGTCGTTTCTGCGGGCTTTATGAGAATCCTTGGACCGCAGTTCCTTTCACGATTCTACGGGCGCACCCTCAACACCCACCCGGCGCTGCTGCCGGCCTTCCCCGGCACGCACGGTGTCGCTGACGCGCTGGCCTACGGGGTGAAGGTCACCGGCGCTACGGTGCACCTGGTAGACGCTGGCACGGACACCGGGCCAATACTGGCGCAGCAACCTGTGCCGGTGCTCGACGGTGACGACGAAGAGACTTTGCATGAACGAATCAAGGTCACCGAACGACGGCTGTTGGTAGCGGCGGTGGCCGCACTGGCCACCCATGGCGTGACGGTGGTCGGACGAACAGCGACGATGGGACGAAAGGTAACCATAGGATGAGCACCGACGACGGAAGACGGCCGATCCGCCGTGCGCTGATCAGCGTGTACGACAAGACCGGGCTGGTAGACCTGGCACAGGGCCTGAGCGCGGCCGGCGTCGAGATCATCTCGACTGGGTCAACGGCCAAGACCATTGCCGACACCGGGATTCCGGTGACCCCCGTGGAGCAGCTGACCGGCTTTCCCGAGGTGCTCGATGGCCGGGTCAAGACACTGCACCCACGAGTGCATGCCGGGCTGCTGGCTGACCTGCGCAAGTCCGAGCACGCCGCGGCCCTCGAGCAACTCGGGATCGAGGCTTTCGAACTCGTTGTAGTCAACTTGTATCCGTTCAGCCAGACCGTCGAATCCGGCGCCAGTGTCGACGACTGCGTCGAGCAGATTGATATCGGCGGGCCGGCGATGGTGCGGGCCGCCGCCAAAAACCATCCCAGCGCGGCGGTGGTCACCGATCCGCTTGGGTACCATGGCGTGCTTGCCGCACTGCGCGCCGGCGGATTCACCCTCGCCGAGCGCAAAAGGCTGGCGTCGTTAGCGTTTCAGCATATAGCCGAGTACGACATCGCCGTCGCGAGCTGGATGCAACAGACCCTAGCGCCCGAACATCCTGTTGCCGCCTTTCCGCAGTGGTTCGGCCGAAGCTGGCGCCGCGTGGCGATGCTGCGCTACGGCGAGAACCCGCACCAACAGGCCGCTCTCTACGGCGACCCCACCGCCTGGCCGGGGCTGGCCCAGGCCGAGCAACTGCACGGAAAAGACATGTCCTACAACAACTTCACCGATGCGGACGCAGCCTGGCGGGCCGCCTTCGACCACGAACAAACGTGCGTGGCGATCATCAAGCACGCCAACCCGTGCGGCATCGCAATCTCGTCCGTTTCGGTCGCCGACGCGCATCGCAAGGCTCACGAATGCGATCCGCTGAGCGCCTACGGCGGGGTCATCGCCGCCAATACCGAGGTCAGTGTCGAAATGGCCGAGTATGTGAGCACCATCTTCACCGAAGTCATCGTCGCGCCTGGCTACGCCCCCGGGGCCCTCGATGTGCTGGCCCGCAAGAAGAACATCCGGGTGCTGGTAGCCGCCGAGCCACTGGCCGGTGGCAGCGAGTTGCGTCCGATCAGCGGTGGACTGCTGATACAGCAGAGCGACCAGCTTGACGCGCACGGTGACAACCCGGCGAACTGGACCTTGGCGACCGGGTCACCTGCGGACCCCGCGACGCTGACCGACCTGGTCTTCGCGTGGCGAGCCTGCCGTGCGGTCAAGTCGAACGCGATAGTGATAGCTGCCGACGGCGCCACCGTCGGCGTCGGGATGGGTCAGGTCAACCGTGTCGACGCCGCCCGGTTGGCCGTCGAACGCGGCGGCGAGCGGGTTCGCGGCGCGGTGGCAGCCTCGGATGCGTTCTTCCCCTTTCCCGACGGCCTGGAAACGTTGGCCGCCGCGGGGGTCACCGCGGTCGTCCACCCCGGTGGCTCGGTGCGCGACGAGGAAGTGACCGAAGCGGCGGCCAAGGCCGGTGTCACCCTATATCTCACCGGGGCGCGGCACTTCGCGCACTGAGGCCGCTGGCCGCGACAGTGAAATCCACGACGTGACACGCCGGAAACGCGTCGTGACATTCACTCTCGTGGCCAGAAGAAAGACGGCGTCGTAGCGTGGAACGGTGATGTCACCCAGTAACCTGCCCCGCACCGTGGGCGAGCTGCGTGCCGCCGGTCATCGGGAACGGGGGGTCAAGCAGGAAATCCGGGAAAATCTGCTGACCGCGCTGGCCGACGGCGACAACGTCTGGCCGGGCATCCTGGGTTTCGACGACACCGTGATTCCCCAGGTGGAGCGGGCCTTGATCGCCGGTCACGACTTTGTCCTGCTCGGCGAACGCGGCCAGGGCAAGACCCGGCTGCTGCGCGCACTCGCGGGTCTGCTGGACGAGTGGACGCCGGTGATCGCCGGCGCCGAACTGGGCGAGCACCCCTACACGCCGATCACGCCGGAGTCGATCCGGCGGGCCGCGCAGCTCGGCGACGACCTACCGGTGGCGTGGAAGCACCGCAGCGAGCGCTACACCGAGAAGCTGGCCACCCCCGACACCAGCGTCGCCGACCTGGTCGGCGACGTCGACCCGATCAAGGTTGCCGAGGGCCGCAGCCTCGGGGATCCCGAAACCATCGCCTACGGGCTCATCCCGCGGGCGCACCGCGGCATCGTCGCGGTCAACGAGCTGCCCGACCTCGCCGAACGCATCCAGGTGTCGATGCTCAACGTCATGGAGGAGCGCGACATCCAGGTCCGCGGCTACACGCTGCGGCTGCCGCTGGATGTGTTGGTGGTCGCCAGCGCCAACCCCGAGGACTACACCAACCGTGGCCGCATCATCACGCCCATCAAGGACCGGTTCGGCGCCGAGATCCGCACCCACTACCCACTGGAGCTGGAGGCGGAGATGGGCGTCATCGTCCAGGAGGCGCACCTGAGTGCACAGGTGTCCGACTACCTGATGCAGGTGCTCGCGCGGTTTGCCCGTTACCTGCGAGAATCCCGCTCGATCGATCAGCGCTCCGGGGTGTCGGCGCGGTTTGCCATCGCAGCGGCCGAAACCGTGGCGGCTGCCGCCCGGCACCGCGGGGCGGTGCTGGGGGAGACAGACCCGGTGGCCCGGGTGGTCGATTTGGGCACGGTGATCGACGTGCTGCGCGGCAAGCTGGAATTCGAGTCCGGCGAGGAGGGCCGCGAACAGGCGGTGCTCGAGCATCTGTTGCGTCGCGCCACCGCCGATACCGCGTCCCGGGTGCTGGGCGGTATCGACGTTGGCTCGTTGGTGACCGCGGTCGAGGGCGGTTCGGCGGTGACGACGGGCGAGCGGGTCTCGGCCAAGGATGTGCTGGCGGCGGTGCCGGGCCTGCCGGTGGTGGACAGGATCGCGCGCAAGCTGGGCGCCGAATCCGAGGGGGAGCGTGCCGCGGCACTGGAACTGGCGTTGGAGGCGCTATACCTGGCCAAGCGCGTTGACAAGGTCTGCGGGGAGGGCCAGACCGTCTATGGCTAAGTCTGATGGTGACGACCCGCTGCGCCCGGCTTCGCCGCGCTTGCGATCGTCACGACGGCACTCGCTACGCTACTCGGCGTACACCGGCGGGCCCGACCCGCTGGCCCCGCCGGTGGATCTGCGGGATGCGCTGGAACAGATTGGCCAAGACGTCATGGCGGGCGCCTCGCCGCGCCGGGCGCTGTCCGAGCTGCTGCGGCGGGGCACCAGGAACCTGACCGGCGCCGACCGGCTGGCGGCCGAGGTGAACCGCCGCCGACGGGAGTTGTTGCGCCGCAACAACTTAGATGGCACCTTGCAGGAGATCAAGAAGCTGCTCGACGAGGCCGTGCTGGCCGAACGCAAGGAGCTGGCCCGCGCGCTAGACGACGACGCCCGCTTCGCCGAGCTGCAGCTGGACGCGCTTCCGGCCTCGCCGGCCAAGGCAGTACAGGAGCTGGCCGAATACCGCTGGCGCAGCGGGCAGGCCCGCGAAAAGTATGAGCAGATCAAGGATTTGCTCGGCCGTGAGCTGCTCGACCAACGCTTTGCCGGCATGAAGCAGGCGCTTGCCGGTGCCACCGACGACGATCGCCGGCGGGTCACCGAGATGCTCGACGACCTCAACGACCTGTTGGATAAGCACGCCCGCGGTGAAGATACGCAGCGGGACTTCGACGAGTTCATGACCAAGCACGGCGAGTTCTTCCCGGAGAACCCGCGCAACGTCGAGGAGCTGCTGGACTCGCTGGCCAAGCGAGCCGCCGCCGCGCAGCGGTTCCGCAACAGCCTGAGCCAGGAACAGCGGGACGAGCTGGACGCGTTGGCGCAGCAGGCATTTGGCTCTCCGGCGTTGATGCGGGCGCTGGACCGTTTGGATGCGCATCTGCAGGCCGCCCGTCCCGGCGAAGACTGGACCGGCTCGCAGCAGTTCTCCGGTGATAATCCGTTCGGCATGGGGGAAGGCACCCAGGCGCTGGCCGACATTGCCGAGCTGGAGCAGCTGGCCGAGCAGCTGTCGCAGAGCTATCCGGGCGCCAGCATGGACGATGTCGACCTGGACGCGCTGGCCCGTCAGCTCGGCGACCAGGCCGCCGTCGACGCCCGGACGCTGGCTGAATTGGAACGCGCGCTGGTCAATCAGGGCTTCCTGGACCGCGGTTCCGACGGCCAGTGGCGGCTCTCGCCGAAGGCCATGCGCCGCCTCGGCGAAACGGCGTTACGCGATGTGGCGCAACAACTTTCCGGGCGCCACGGCGAGCGTGATCACCGGCGTGCCGGCGCCGCGGGCGAGCTGACCGGTGCGACGCGGCCCTGGCAGTTCGGCGACACCGAGCCGTGGCACGTCGCCCGCACGCTGACCAATGCCGTGCTGCGCCAAGCCGCGGCCGTGCATGACCGCATCCGGATCACCGTCGAGGATGTCGAGGTCGCCGAGACCGAAACGCGCACCCAGGCCGCTGTTGCGTTGTTGGTGGACACCTCGTTTTCGATGGTGATGGAGAATCGCTGGTTGCCGATGAAGCGCACGGCGCTGGCGCTGCACCACCTGGTGTGCACCCGGTTCCGCTCGGATGCCTTGCAGATCATCGCGTTTGGGCGCTACGCCCGCACGGTGACGGCGGCCGAGCTGACGGGGTTGGCGGGTGTCTACGAGCAGGGCACCAACCTGCACCATGCGCTCGCGCTGGCCGGCCGGCACCTGCGCCGGCACGCAGGCGCCCAGCCCGTGGTGCTGGTGGTGACCGACGGCGAGCCGACCGCCCACCTGGAGGACTTCGACGGCGACGGTACGTCGGTGTTCTTTGATTACCCGCCCCATCCGCGCACCATCGCCCACACCGTGCGCGGGTTTGACGACATGGCGCGGCTGGGTGCGCAGGTGACGATCTTCCGGTTGGGCAGTGACCCCGGTCTGGCTCGGTTCATTGACCAGGTTGCGCGACGGGTGCAGGGCCGCGTGGTGGTGCCCGATCTCGACGGGCTGGGCGCGGCGGTGGTGGGCGACTACCTGCGCTTCCGGCGGCGCTAGTTTGTTGCAATCATGGTGCTAGCATCGTGCTAGCAATATGCTAACATAGTGCGATGAAGACGCTGTATCTGCGCAATGTGCCGGACGACGTGGTCGAGCGACTCGAGCGCCTCGCCGAACTCGCCAAGACGTCGGTGTCCGCGGTTGCTGTGCGTGAGCTCACCGAGGCTTCTCGCCGCGCCGACAATCCGGCGCTTCTTGGGGACTTGCCCGATATCGGCATCGACACGACCGAACTGATCGGTGGTATCGACGCCGAGCGCGCCGGTCGATGATCGTCGTTGACGCCTCGGCCGCGCTGGCCGCGCTGCTCAACGATGGACAAGCTCGACAATTGATCGCTGCCGAGCGCCTGCATGTCCCGCATCTGGTCGATTCGGAAATCGCGAGCGGGCTCCGCAGGCTAGCGCAGCGGGATCGGCTGGGCGCGGCCGACGGACGGCGGGCCCTCCAAACGTGGCGCCGCCTCGCGGTGACGCGTTATCCGGTGGTGGGCCTTTTCGAGCGTATCTGGGAAATCCGCGCGAACCTGTCGGCATACGACGCCAGCTATGTGGCCTTGGCGGAAGCCCTGAACTGTGCGCTCGTCACAGCGGATCTGCGGCTCAGCGACACCGGCCAAGCCCAGTGTCCGATTACCGTTGTGCCCAGGTAGCCGTGGCACGGATGTTCGAGGATCCGTATATCACAACGCGATAGGTCCTGTTGACACAAGGGAAGCGCGGGGCGCCGTCGGCGGTTCGTCTCGTCGAAATGCGACAACAACGCCGTGCGCGGCACATCCCAGTTTGTGAGACACTGTGCGCGTGCCCTCGCAGTGGATGATCTCATCCCGGGTAACGGTAGCCTGGAACATCGTCGGCTACCTCGTGTATGCGGCCCTGGCTTTTGTCGGCGGGTTTGCGGTTTGGTTCTCCTTATTCTTCGCGATGGCCACCGATGGTTGTCACGACTCAGCTTGCGACGCAAGCTATCACGTGTTCCCGGCCATGGTCACCATGTGGATCGGAGTTGGCGCGGTCTTGCTGCTCACCTTGGTGGTCATGGTTCGCAACTCGTCGCGAGGCAACGTCGTGATCGGATGGCCTTTTGTTGGGTTGTTGGCGCTTGGCCTTGTCTACGTGGCTGCCGATGCGGTCTTGCACTGATCGACGTGGGGTTCTGCGTCAGTAGGCGTCGCGGGTTCGGCCGCCGGGGGATCCGTACAGGTACGGGTAGTGCACGTCGGGGTCGTTGGCCGGTCGCATGTTCAGCGGTGGCGGCGCGGTGCGCCAGGCGGCCGGGGGATGGCAACCGGTGTTGTAGGAGTAGCCGAGTGGGCCGCGGTTGTCGCCATTGACGAGGTTTATCGTGACGCCGTCATCGCGGATTTGAGAGTAATTCGGGGCGCCCAGCGGCTGTGGCGGGTCGCCGGGTACGGAGTTGTTGGGCCGAAAACCCGCCGCCTTGAACACCGGGGCTAGCTCGGTGACAATTTGCAGCCATTGCTGCGGAGTGGGCGCTGGACGGCCAAAGAATAACTCGCTTGCCTCTTGTCGACCGATGGTGCGGGTGAACGGGTCGTTGCAGCCGTTGGTGAGATGGCTCACTGTGACGCCTGTTGAGAACCGGGTCTGCGGTGAATATTTCGCGATCATCGCCCTGATGGTGGCGTCGAGGTTGGCGAGCTGCTGCTGGACTGTCTCAAGATCGGGTCGTCCGTTGACGATTTTCTGCCGGCGGTCCAGCTCGCCCCGCCCGGGATTGGCGTAAGGGTCGAACGTATTGGGTTTGATACACCCGGCCAGCAGTGCGGCGATGCCGAGGAGCGCCGCGGTCAGGCTGCGGGATGTTCGCTTCATGGGTGATAGTTCGGGTTGGGTATTGGCAATCCGAACGGGCCGGGCCCACTGGGCATCGTCGGTGGCGGCAGCACAGGGGGTTTGATGAGGTCGTCGGGCAATCCCGCCAGCACGGCGGCCAAGTTGTAACCACTCATCCGAAGCTGATCATTGTCTCCGTTACGTGCGTACTCAGAGTGTCCTTATGCTCGCTCGTGAAGTTGGCCGTCGCCCAAGAGCGGGCCGGGCGCCAAACCGGTGTTGACCGACAGTTGTGTCATGCCGGGTACGTCCTGGGGTGCGGAGCCGAATGCGCCGAATTCGGGGATGGTATTGGCGACATGGTCGTTGACGCCGATCATGTAGAAGGCATGCCCTGGCTCAACGCCCAGCTGCGACGCGTGCGTGAGCTCGGTGCCCGGTGAACCGTACAAAACGACGTCGCTGACCGGTGCCCCCTGCTGCAGCGCCAGACTGGTTACCAGGGATCCGTAGGAATGCCCGAACGCGGTGATGTGCTGATCGCTGACATTCGTGGTAGCGGCCAAGCCTTTGTCGAAGCGGTTCAACGGCCCCGCGGCATCGCGAGCCGACCAGTCGTGCATCACGTCTTTGAGGCCGTCCGGCGCGTCATAGCCCAGCCACGCAATGGATGCCACCGCATCGTAATTTGGCCATCCGGCTCGTTCCCTCAGTTCGGCTGCCTTTGCGCGCTGAATTCCAGCTTCCTTGACCATGTCCCCAACGCTCGAACTCACCCGCGTGTTCAGGCCGCCCATCGTGACGCCGACGCGTTCGGCGTTGTCGACGTCGCCAACTCCCACAGCCGCCAACACCTTTCGCGGGTCACTGGCGGTGTCCAACAGAATGAGGCTGGTGCCGGGATGGGCTGCCAGAGTATCCCGCAACGCTCGCAGATCCGCCAGCTTGTCGGTGTCGGTGTGCCAGACTCCATCTCTGCTCAACCAGCCGTTCTGCAGCCGGGTGAGTTCTCGTTGCAGCACTGAAAGATTCAGTTCGTTGCGAACGGCGATGGGAATGCCGTCGCGATTACGCAGGGTATTGGGGAACCATTGCTTGACCCGATCCTGCTGGCCCGGGGTCAGCGAATGCCACCACCGCTTGACCTCCTCAGGGTCGCTGTCCGGCGGCGGCATCTGCGGCATTGTGGGTGGCGCATGGCTGAGTTGGGCATTGACCTGCTCGCGCGACAAGGCCCCGGCGGCGCATCGAATCGCCGCGGCCAGATCCTCATCGGCGGTCTCGGCGTCGGCCAGCAGACGTTTGATGCCCTCCGGATTGCGGTGTTGAGGATGGCCTGCTGATCGGCCGGGGAATACGACGACAAGTCGGGTGGTGGCAACGCCGTACCGGTCGCGTAAGCGATCGTCAGGTGATGCTCACGCGCGGCATCGCGGATCACTTGTAGCCGCATCTTGATCGCGGCGACCTCCTCGGCCGCCTTTTCCGCGGCCCGCGCGACCGCTTCACACGCGCCGGCATGGTGATCGAGCAGCACCGTTGTGTGATGGGTTGCTACCTGTGCCGCCTCGGCGGCCGCACCGCCAAAGCCGAGCAGCCCCATGGTGTCACGCAGCGCCGCCGATGCGGTGCGTGTGCCGTGCGCGCGGTCGATCGCGGCCTGAACACCGTCCTGATCGCTGTGGGATCCCAGCGCTCAATGTCAGCTAACGTCAACGCCGTCGCATCGGGCGCTTCCACCGCCTGTTGGATAAACCGCGGCCAGTGCCGCGGCGTTGTGTTCCTCCATCTCGGCGAACCCGACCGCGGCCAGATGCATGCCGTAAGAATGGTCCCCGATGCGGGCCGCGTGGGCGGTGCTGGCCTCCGCCCAGCTATCCAGCAATCCCGACAGCGCGCCCGCCGACGAACCGACCCATCCCGGCCGCGCCCCTTCGGCCGCACCCAGGCAGCAGTGGTGTGACGTCAGCAAAGACTCGCCGTGGTCAGCCTGCTGATAACCGACCTGGGACAGGACTTCAGGAATCGCCCGCAACGTTCTGCCATACCAACTCGCTTCCACACGAACCAAACTTTCGGCGGAGTATGGCACACGAGCACATTGCGGGCGATTCACCCGCATCGAGCTGACCGGGCGGCGCACCTTGCTATTTGCGGCTATTTGCGTGGCTTGCGGGGTTTGCGCTTGATGCCCACATCACCCCACAGCGAGAAGCCGCGGATCCTCACCGTCGGCGCGCCACGGGTGCCCTCCCCGACCACCTTGCGGTCGAAGCCGCCCATCACTCGGTGACCGTGGATCTCCACGTTGACTTCGGGTGGCAGCAGAATTGTCTGCGCCCCCATGATCGAGTACGCACGGATGTCCACCTCGGTCGAGGTGAAGTCGGCGTAGCGCAGATCCAGCACCCCGCTGCCCCACAAGGTGAACGTGGTCAGCTTCTTCGGCACGTTCCAGCGGCCGCGTCGTTCGAATCCGCCCAGTAGCGCCAGCAGCAGCGTGGACGGCGCCGGATTGCATTCGCCACCCCTGCGCGGGCCTATCGCCGCCCCCGGCAGATCGGCCCGCAGCCGATCCAGCTCCTGGTAGGTGGTTGCCGCATAGGCCCGCGCCAGCCGGTCTTCATAATCGGTCAGCTGCAGGCGGCCCTGCTCGGCCGCGTAGGCCAGCAACTGCGCAATCTGTATCCGGTCGGTGTCCGACGCACGCGCGGACTCGTCGCGCGAGTTCCTCGCGTCACGCTGCGCCGAGTTGCTCATCGTCCACGAGCCTACGACGTCAAGAATTTGCTTCAAGAGGTGTTGGCGAAACTGCAAATGTTGCCAGGTTCGACTCCTTGGGTAGCCCACCCCCAGTGGGGTGGGATACCATGAACGGGTGAGGGATTAGGGGCAAGCCATGAGCAAGGAATTGACCGCAAAGAAGCGCGCGGCGCTGAACCGGCTGAAGACGGTTCGGGGCCATCTTGACGGAATCGTTCGGATGCTGGAGTCCGACGCCTACTGCGTGGACGTGATGAAGCAGATTTCAGCGGTTCAGTCCTCGCTGGAGCGGGCCAACCGGGTGATGCTGCACAACCACTTGGAGACGTGCTTTTCCACGGCGGTGCTGGATGGTCATGGGCAAGCGGCCATCGAAGAGCTCATTGATGCCGTCAAATTCACGCCGGCGCTGACCGGTCCACACGCGCGGCTCGGCGGTGCCGCGGTCGGCGAGTCGGCCACCGAGGAGCCGATGCCGGATGCCAGCAACATGTGACGAGCGCCGGACTCCGGTGTTTCTCGGGACAACGACATACGAAAGGAGCATCCGCGATGGTGTGGCATGGATTCCTAGCGAAGGCGGTACCCACCGTGGTCACCGGCGCGGTGGGGGTCGCGGCGTATGAGGCGCTGCGCAAGATGGTGGTGAAGGCTCCGCTGCGGGCGGCAACCGTGTCCGTTGCCGCCTGGGGCATACGCTTAGCACGTGAAGCCGAGCGCAAGGCCGGGGAGAGCGCCGAGCAAGCTCGACTGATGTTCGCCGACGTGCTAGCCGAAGCCAGCGAGCGCGCCGGGGAAGAAGTTCCACCACTGGCGGTGGCGGGTTCGGACGACGGTCATGACCACTGACGTTCTTTCTGACACCGACGTCTCGCTGAAGGTGGTCTCCAACGCGTCGGGGCGGATGCGCGTGTGCGTCACCGGGTTCAATGTCGATGCGGTTCGGGCCGTCGCGATTGAGGAGACGGTCTCCCAAGTGACCGGGGTGCACGCCGTGCACGCCTATCCGCGAACAGCGTCGGTGGTGATCTGGTACTCGCCAGAGCTCGGTGACACCGCCGCCGTGCTGTCGGCGATCACCAAAGCGCAGCACGTCCCGGCAGAATTGGTGCCCGCCCGTGCCCCGCACTCAGCGGGTGTGCGCGGCGTGGGCGTGGTGCGGAAAATCACCGGCGGGATCCGCCGCATGCTAAGTCGCCCGCCGGGCGTCGACAAGCCCCTGAAGGCGTCGCGTTGCGGCGGCCGCCCGCGCGGGCCGGTCCGCGGGAGCGCCTCGTGGCCGGGCGAGCAGAACCGGCGCGAGCGGCGGACGTGGTTGCCGCGGGTGTGGTTGGCCTTGCCGTTGGGGCTACTGGCGCTGGGTTCGTCAATGTTCTTCGGTGCTTACCCGTGGGCGGGGTGGCTGGCCTTCGCCGCGACGCTGCCGGTGCAATTCGTGGCCGGGTGGCCGATTCTGCGGGGGGCGGTGCAACAGGCGCGGGCGTTGACCTCGAACATGGACACGCTGATCGCGCTGGGTACGCTGACCGCGTTTGTCTACTCCACGTATCAGTTGTTTGCCGGTGGACCTCTGTTCTTCGACACCTCGGCGCTGATCATCGCGTTCGTGGTGTTGGGCCGCCATCTCGAGGCCAGAGCAACCGGAAAAGCGTCCGAGGCGATCAGCAAGCTGCTGGAGCTGGGCGCCAAGGAAGCCACGCTGCTTGTCGACGGCCAAGAGCTCCTGGTGCCGGTCGATCAGGTCCAAGTCGGAGACCTGGTGCGGGTGCGGCCCGGAGAGAAGATCCCGGTCGACGGTGAGGTCACCGATGGGCGCGCCGCCGTCGACGAGTCGATGCTCACCGGCGAATCCGTCCCGGTCGAGAAGACGGCGGGTGACCGCGTTGCCGGCGCAACGGTCAACCTCGACGGGCTGTTGACCGTGCGCGCCACCGCCGTCGGGGCAGACACCGCGCTGGCGCAGATTGTGCGACTGGTCGAGCAGGCACAGGGCGACAAGGCGCCGGTGCAGCGGCTGGCCGACCGGGTTTCGGCGGTGTTTGTCCCGGCCGTCATCGGCGTTGCCGTCGCGACCTTTGCGGGATGGACCCTGATCGCCGCCAACCCGGTGGCTGGTATGACCGCCGCGGTCGCGGTGCTGATCATCGCGTGCCCGTGTGCGTTGGGCCTGGCTACCCCCACGGCCATCATGGTCGGCACCGGCCGGGGCGCCGAACTGGGGATCCTGGTCAAGGGAGGCGAGGTGCTGGAAGCGTCGAAGAAGATCGACACCGTGGTGTTCGACAAGACCGGCACCCTCACCCGCGCCCGGATGCGGGTGACCGATGTGATTGCCGGCCAGCGGCGCCAGCCTGATCAGGTGCTGCGGCTCGCCGCCGCGGTCGAATCGGGCTCCGAACACCCCATCGGTGCGGCGATCGTTGCCGCTGCACACGAGCGCGGGTTGGCGATACCGGCCGCCAATGCGTTCACCGCCGTCGCCGGGCACGGGGTGCGGGCGCAGGTCAACGGCGGGCCGGTGGTGGTCGGACGGCGCAAGCTCGTCGACGAACAACATTTGGTTCTGCCCGACCACCTCGCTGCGGCGGCCGTGGAGCAGGAAGAGCGCGGCCGCACCGCGGTGTTCGTCGGCCAAGACGGCCAGGTTGTGGGTGTGCTCGCGGTAGCGGACACGGTCAAAGACGACGCCGCGGACGTGGTCGGTCGGCTGCACGCCATGGGGCTACAGGTAGCCATGATCACCGGCGACAACGCCCGCACGGCTGCCGCGATCGCCAAGCAGGTCGGCATCGAGAAGGTGCTGGCCGAGGTGTTGCCGCAGGACAAGGTAGCTGAGGTTCGGCGGCTGCAGGACCAGGGCCGGGTGGTCGCGATGGTGGGTGACGGCGTCAACGACGCGCCCGCCTTGGTACAAGCCGATCTGGGCATTGCGATCGGCACCGGTACCGACGTGGCCATCGAGGCCTCCGACATCACGCTAATGTCCGGCCGGCTCGATGGTGTCGTGCGCGCGATCGAACTCTCCAGGCAGACCCTGCGCACCATCTACCAGAATCTCGGCTGGGCCTTCGGCTACAACACCGCCGCGATCCCACTGGCCGCGCTGGGCGCGCTGAACCCGGTCGTGGCGGGCGCGGCGATGGGGTTCTCCTCGGTCAGCGTGGTGACCAACTCACTGCGGTTACGCCGCTTCGGCCGCGACGGCCGAACCGCATGATCCATGACCTGATGCTTCGTTGGGTGGTTACCGGCCTGTTCGTGCTGACCGCCGCCGAATGTGGTCTGGCAATCATCGCCAAACGCCGACCGTGGACGTTGATCGTCAACCACGGGTTGCATTTCGCAATGGCCGTTGCGATGGCGGTGATGGCCTGGCCGTGGGGCGCGCGGGTTCCGACGACGGGACCTGCGGTATTTTTCTTGCTGGCGGCCGTGTGGTTTGGGGCGACGGCCGTCGTTGCGGTCCGCGGGACCGCTACGCGTGGACTGTACGGATATCACGGCTTGATGATGCTGGCCACAGCCTGGATGTATGCCGCCATGAATCCTCGTTTGCTCCCTGTCCGCTCGTGCACCGAATACGCCACCGAGCCGGATGGGTCAATGCCGGCTATGGACATGACTGCGATGAACATGCCGCCGAATAGCGGGTCACCCATCTGGTTCAGCGCGGTGAACTGGATCGGTACGGTCGGCTTCGCGGTTGCGGCGGTTTTCTGGGCATGCAGGTTTGTCATGGAGCGGCGGCAGGAGGCGACCCAGTCCAGGTTGCCGGGCAGCATAGGCCAAGCGATGATGGCGGCCGGTATGGCGATGTTGTTCTTCGCCATGCTGTTTCCGGTTTGAGGCAGTTCGCCGCCTGTGTGTCCGAACCGCAAGGTAATTCGGAATAGGCTGTTCCCAACCTCCTGCGTCGTAGGCGGGGGCCCGGCGGGCCTAGTCAGCGGCCCGCATCGTCGCCGGCTGGACCCAGCGGGGCGGACGTTTCTGCAGGAAGGCCAGCATCCCTTCGCGCGCTTCGTCGGAGACGAACAGCCTGGCCGACTCCTCGGTCAGGCGTTCGGCGTCGCGGTCGAACCCTTCGAGCACGGCGGCCGTGGTCAGCGCCTTCGACGCGGCCAGGCCTTGTGGCGAGCCGCGGCCCACGTCGGCGACCAGCGCGGCCACCGCGGCGTCCACGTCGTCGGCCGCCATGGTGATCAGTCCGATGTCGGCGGCTTCGCGGGCGCCGAACTTCTCGCCGGTCAGGTAATAGCGGGCCGCGGCGCGCGGCGAAAGCTTGGGCAGCAGCGTCAGCGAGATGATCGCCGGTGCCACCCCGATCCGTGCCTCGGTCAGCGCGAACGTGCTTTCCGGTCCGGCGACCACCATGTCGCACGCACCGACCAGGCCGAACCCGCCGGCCCGCACATGCCCGTTGATGGCGCCGACCACCGGCAGCGGCGACTCGACGATGGCGCGCAACAGCGCCGTCATTTCCCGCGCCCGCGCCACCGCCATCCGGTACGGATCACCACCACCACCGCCGGCCTCGCTGAGGTCCGCGCCGGCGCAGAACGTTCCGCCGGTATGCCCCAGCACGACCAGCCGCACCGCCGGATCTGCTTCGGCCGCACTCAGCCCTTGATGTAGTTGGCTGACCAGCGTGCTCGACAGCGCGTTGCGGTTGTGCGGAGAGTTCAGTGTCAGCCTGGCGAAGGGGCCGCCGCAGGCGGCCGGGCCAGCGTAGTCGACGGGGCTGTCCATCAGTAGGACCGGGGCAGACCCAGCGATGTCTGCGCAACGAAGTTCAGCACCATCTCGCGGCTGATCGGGGCGATCCGCGCCAAGCGGGCCGAGGTCATCATCGCTGCCACGCCATATTCCTTGGTGAGGCCGTTGCCGCCCATCGACTGTACGGCCTGATCGACCGCGCGGCTGGATGCCTCGGCCGCAGCGTATTTGGCCATGTTGGCCGCCTCGGCCGCACCGAAGTCGTCACCATGGTCGTAGAGTGTGGCGGCTTTCTGGGTCATCAGCTTGGCGAGTTCGACCTCAATGTGGCACTGCGCCAACGGATGTGCCAGGCCCTGGTGCGCGCCGATCGGGGTGGACCACACCTTGCGGGTTTTGACGTAGTCGACGGCCCTGCCGAGTGCGAACCGGCCCATGCCCACCGCGCTAGCCGCACCCATGATGCGCTCGGGGTTCAGGCCCGCGAAAAGCTGTGCGATCGCCGCGTCTTCGGCTCCAACCAGCGCATCGGCGGGTAGCCGGACGTCGTCGAGGAAAACCTGGAACTGGCGTTCGGGGCTGACCAGCTCCATCTCGATCGGGGTGTAGCTGAACCCGGGAGCGTCGGTGGGCACCACGAACAACGCGGGGCGTAGCTTGCCGGTTTTGGCTTCCTCGCTGCGGCCCACGACCAGCACCGCCTGCGCCTGGTCGATGCCAGAAATAAAGACTTTCTGGCCCTTGATGATCCAGTCGCTGCCGTCGCGACGCGCGGTGGTGGTGATCTTGTGTGAGTTGGAGCCGGCGTCGGGCTCGGTGATGGCGAACGCCATGGTCAACGAGCCGTCGGCGATGCCCGGCAACCAGCGCTTCTTCTGATCGTCGGTGCCGAACTTGGCGATGATGGTTCCGTTGATGGCCGGTGACACCACCATCAGCAGCAGCGCCGAGCCGGCGGCGGCCATCTCCTCCATCACCAGCGACAGTTCGTACATGCCTGCGCCGCCGCCGCCGTACTCTTCGGGCAGATTCACCCCCAAAAAACCGAGTTTGCCTGCCTCGGCCCATAACTCGCTGGTGTGTTCGTGTTTGCGCGCCTTGTCCAGGTAGTACTCGTGGCCATAGTTGGCCACCCAAGAGGCCACCGCCTTGCGCAGCGCCTGACGTTCCTCGCTTTCGATAAAGCTGGTGTCTGTCACGGTGAATCTCCTTCTGCTGGGCCATTTTGAGGTGCTTCTACTCGTGCGAGAATGGCGCCTACTTCGACCTGTTGACCCGTGTTGACGCTGACGTGGGTGAGCACGCCGTCGGCAGGCGCGGCGATGGTGTGTTCCATCTTCATGGCCTCCAGCCAGATCAACGGCTGACCGGCCGTGACCGTGTCGCCAACCTCGGCGCCGATCCGGATGACGTTGCCGGGCATGGGGGCCACCAGCGAGCCTTGCTCGACGGCCGAGCTCGGCTCGGGGAAGCGTGACAGTGCCACCAGGTGAACGGGTCCGCGCGCCGAGTCGACGTAGACGTCGGGGCCGTGGCGGGCAACCGTGAAGCCGTGTGCGACCCCGTCCTGGGCGAGCACCACCTGGTCCACGTCAGCCGAGACCAGCTGTACCACCGGATCGCCGGGAAGCGCCAGACCCGTTCTGGTGAACCGGTATTCGACGCGGTGTTCGGTGTCCGCGTCGTCACGATAGGTCTTGACCTGATAGCCCGAGGCCAGGTTGCGCCAGCCGCTGGGAATCGAGCTGAACACGCCCGCGCTCGCCCGATTGTGCTCGGCGTCGGCCAGCGCGGCGGCGATCGCCGACAACCGGAGGGTCGCGGTGTCGGCCAGCGGTGTCGACAACTCGGCCATGCCGTGCGTGTCGAAAAACCCGGTGTCGGTGGCGCCGTCGAGGAACGCCGGATGACGCAGCACGTTGACCAAGAGCTCACGGTTGGTGCGCAGACCGTGCAGCCGGGCGCGTACCAGCGCATCGGCCAACACAAGCGCGGCCTGCCGGCGGGTGGCACCGTAGGAGACGACCTTGGCCAGCATTGGGTCGTAGTGGATCGACACTGTGGAACCGTCGACGATCCCGGAATCCAGCCGGATGCCGGTCCGCTGTCCCAACGAGTCGAACTGCGCCCGAACCCCCGGAACCTCAATCGTGTGCATCACGCCTGCCTGTGGCTGCCAGCCATGCGCGGGATCCTCGGCGTAGAGGCGGGCCTCGATCGAATATCCCTGGGCGGGGGGAGGTTCGGTGTCGAGTCGCCCGCAGTCGGCAATCATGAGCTGCAGTTCGACCAGATCCAGCCCGGTGGTCTCTTCGGTGACCGGGTGCTCGACCTGTAGCCGGGTGTTCATCTCCAGGAAGTAGAACTCACCTTCCCGGCCAGGTGAGTCATCGGCGAGGAACTCCACCGTGCCTGCCCCGGTGTAGCCGATCGCGCTGGCCGCCAGCCGGGCCGCGTCGAACAGCTTGGCCCGCATCCCCGGTACGCGTTCCACCAGCGGCGACGGTGCCTCTTCGATGATCTTCTGGTGGCGGCGCTGAATCGAGCATTCCCGTTCCCCGACCGCCCACACGGTGCCATGGGTGTCGGCCATGACTTGCACTTCGACGTGGTGCCCGGTGGGCAGGTAGCGCTCGCAGAATACGGTCGGGTCGCCGAACGCGGATTGGGCTTCACGTCGCGCGGCTTCGACTTCGGCCGGCAGGGCCGATAATTCGTGAACCACTCGCATGCCGCGACCGCCACCGCCCGCCGACGCCTTCACCAGCACCGGCAGCTGCGCGGTGGTGACGGCGTCGGGGTCGAGTTCCTCGAGCACCGGCACCCCGGCGGCGGCCATCAGCTTCTTGGACTCGATTTTGGAGCCCATCGCGCGCACCGCGTCCACCGGTGGCCCGACCCAGGTTAGGCCGGCCTCCTGCACGGCGGCCGCGAATTCGGCGTTCTCCGAGAGGAATCCGTAGCCGGGATGCACCGCGTCGGCTCCGGCTGCCTGCGCGGCCGCGATGATCGCCTCGGCGTTCAGATAGTCGGTGGTCTGCGGCAGCCGGACCCGGGCGTCGGCCTCGGCGACATGCGGTGCCGCGGCATCCGGGTCTGTGTAGACGGCGACGGTGCCGAGCCCCAGCCGGCGGCAGGTGGCGAACACCCGCCGGGCGATCTCGCCGCGGTTAGCAACCAATACTCGAGTGATTCCCATCAGCATCACATCCGGAAGACGCCGAAGTTCGACGTCCCCTTGATCGGGCCATTGGCGATGGCGGACAAACACATTCCCAGCACGGTGCGGGTGTCGCGCGGGTCGATCACCCCGTCGTCGTAAAGCATCCCGGACAGCACCAACGGTAGCGACTCGGCTTCGATCTGGCCCTCGACGGCGGCCCGCATCGCCGCGTCGGCGGCTTCGTCGACTTGCTGCCCGCGGGCTTCGGCTGCCGCCCGGGCCACGATGGACAGCACGCCCGACAGCTGGGCGCCGCCCATCACCGCGGACTTGGCGCTGGGCCAGGCGAATAGGAAGCGCGGGTCGTAGGCGCGCCCGCACATGCCGTAGTGCCCGGCGCCGTAGGACGCGCCGATCAGCAGCGAGATGTGCGGGACGGTCGAGTTGGACACGGCGTTGATCATCATCGAGCCATGCTTGATCATCCCGCCTTCCTCGTAGTCCTTGCCCACCATGTAGCCGGTGGTGTTGTGTAAGAACAACAGCGGCGTGTCGGCCCGGTTGGCCAGCTGGATGAACTGGGTGGCCTTCTGTGATTCCTCGCTGAACAGCACGCCGCGGGCGTTGGCCAGGATGCCCAGCGGATAGCCGTGCAACCGAGCCCAGCCGGTCACCAGAGACGACCCGTACAGCGGCTTGAATTCGTCGAACTCGGAGCCATCGACGATGCGGGCGATCACCTCGCGCGGGTCGAATGGGATGCGCAGATCCGGGGGCACGATGCCGATTAGCTCCTCGGCGTCGAACAGCGGCTCGGTCACCGGAGCGGGTGCGGGTCCCTGTTTGATCCAGTTCAGTCGCGCCACGATGCGGCGTCCGATGCGGATCGCGTCGAGCTCGTCGAGCGCAAAATAGTCGGCCAAACCCGATATGCGGGCGTGCATTTCGGCGCCGCCCAGCGACTCGTCGTCGGACTCTTCGCCGGTGGCCATCTTCACTAGCGGCGGGCCGGCCAAAAACACCTTGGAGCGTTCCTTGATCATCACCACGTGATCGGACATGCCGGGGACGTAGGCACCGCCCGCGGTGGAGTTGCCGAAAACCAGCGCAATGGTCGGGATCCCGGCCGCCGACAGCCGGGTCAGGTCGCGGAACATCTGTCCGCCGGGGATGAAAATCTCTTTCTGGGTGGGCAGATCGGCCCCGCCGGATTCCACCAGCGAAATGACGGGAAGCCGGTTTTCGAAGGCGATCTGGTTGGCCCGCAGTATCTTTCGAAGCGTCCACGGATTGCTGGTGCCGCCCTTGACCGTCGGGTCGTTGGCGACGATCATGCATTCCACGCCGCAGACCGCGCCGATGCCGGTGACCAGGCTGGCGCCGATCTGGAAGTTGCTGCCGTAGGCGGCCAGCGGGCTCAGCTCCAGGAACGGGGAGTCCGGGTCGACGAGCAGCTCGATGCGTTCCCGTGGTGTCAGGTTGCCGCGGGCGTGGTGCCGGTCGACGTATTTGGGGCCACCGCCGGCGAGCGCCTTGGCCAGTTCGGCGTTGATCTCGTCGAGCTTGCCGCTCATCGTCGCGGCCGCCTCGTCGTAGGCGGAAGCGTTCGGGTCCAGTGTGGATTGCAGCACGGTCACGATTGATACCCCAGGGTTTTGGCGGCCAAAGCGGTCAGTATTTCGGTGGTGCCGCCTCCGATACCGAGGATTCGCATGTCCCGGTATTGGCGTTCGACTTCGGATTCGGCCATGTAACCCATGCCGCCGAACAGCTGTACGGCCTGGTTGGCAACCCACTCCCCGGCCTGCACGGCGGTGTTCTTGGCGAAACACACCTGCGCGATCAGGTCGGTCTCGCCGGCGAGCTGGCGTTCCACCACATGGTGCGCATAGACCCGGGCGACGTCGATGCGGCGGGCCATCTCGGCCAGCGTGTTCTGCACCGACTGGCGTGAAATCAGCGGCCGACCGAACGTCTCGCGGTCCCGGCACCACTGCGCGGTGAGGTCCAGGCACCGCTGGGCGCTCGAATACGCCTGGGCGGCAAGGCCGATGCGCTCGGAAACAAATGCCCGGGCGATCTGGGTGAAGCCGCTGTTCTCGGCGCCCACGAGGTTAGTCGCCGGCACGGCCACGTCGGTGTAGCACAGCTCGGCGGTATCCGAGGAACGCCAGCCCATCTTGTCCAGCTTGCGGGTCACCTCAAAGCCGGGGGTGTCCTTTTCCACCACCAGCAGCGAAACCCCGGCGGCACCGGGTCCACCGGTTCGCACCGCGGTGACCACGTAGTCGGCCCGCACGCCGGAGGTGATGTAGGTCTTGGCGCCGTTGATCACGTAATGGTCGCCGTCCCGTACCGCGCTGGTCCGTAGATGCCCGACGTCGGAGCCGCCGCCGGGTTCGGTGATGGCCAGCGCGCCGATCTTCTCCCCGGCCAAGGTGGGCCGCACGTACGTGGCGATCAGCCGTTCGTCGCCGGATGCGACCATGTGCGGTACGGCGATACCGCAGGTGAACAGGGACGCATACACCCCGCCCGGGGCGCCGGCCTGGTGCATCTCCTCGCAGATGATGACGGGGTCGGCGCCGTCACCGCCGCCACCACCGACCGCCTCGGGAAAGCCGGCGCCCAGCAGCCCGGCGGCCCCGGCGAGCCGGTGCAGGCCGCGGGGCAACTCGCCGATCCTTTCCCACTCGTCGACGTGCGGCAGGATCTCGCGCTCGGCAAAGGCGCGCACCGTTTTTCGCAGCTGTTGGCGCTCCGGTGTGGTCCAGATGTTCACAACAGGGTCTCCGGGATCTCGACGTGGCGGCTGCGCAGCCACTCACCCAGTCCCTTGGCCTGCGGGTCGAAGCGGGCCTGGTAGGCGACGCCCTGGCCGAGGATTGCCTCGATGACGAAGTTCAGTGCCCGCAGATTCGGCAGCACGTGACGGGTGACGACCAGGCCTGCCGTTTCTGGCAGCAGCTCCTTGAGTAGCTCGACGGTCAGCGTGTGCGCCAGCCAGCGCCACTGCTCGTCGGTGCGTACCCACACGCCGACGTTGGCCGATCCGCCCTTGTCGCCGCTGCGGGCGCCAGCGATCAGGCCCAGCGGTACGCGCCGGGTCGGGCCAGCCGGCAGCGGGTCGGGCAGCGCCGGGGGATGTGCCGGCGCCAGCTCCAACGTCTCAGTGGCGCAGGGAATCTCGGTGCGGGTGCCGTCGGCGTGCACGGCGATGTGCGCCACCTTGCCGGCGTCGACGTAGCCGGGGGTGAACACGCCATACACCTGGCCGTCACCGGGCGGGGCGGTGGCGGTGAACCCCGGGTAGCTGGCCAGCGCCAATTCGACCGCGGCCGAGGAGAATTGCCGACCCACATTGGCAGGGTCGGGATCGCGGGCGACGCAGGTGAGCAGCGCGCTGGCGGTTTCTTCGGTGTCGGCGTCGGGGTGGTCGGTGCGGGCCAGCGTCCATTGCAGCTCAGCGGGTTTGACGGTCAGCGCGGCCTCGAGCTGGCGTCGCACCAAGTCGGCCTTGGCATCGATGTCCAGGCCGGTCAGCACGAATGTCATGGCGTTGCGGAAGCCGCCGATGCTGTTCAGCGACACCTTGTAGGTCGGCGGCGGCGGTTCGCCGATCACGCCGCTAATGCGCACTCGATCCGGCCCGTCGGGCGACAGTTCGACGCTGTCCATCCGGGCCGTCACATCCGGGTTGGCATACCGAGCGCCCGTGATCTCGTAGAGCAGCTGCGCGGTGATGGTGTCGACGCTGACCAGGCCGCCGGTGCCGTGGTGCTTGGTGATCACCGACGAGCCGTCGGCAGCGATCTCGGCCAGCGGGAAGCCGGCGTGAGTGAGGTCGCCTATCTCGGTGAAGAACGCGTAGTTGCCGCCGGTGGCCTGGACTCCGCATTCGATCACGTGCCCGGCCACCACGGCGCCGGCCAGTCGGTGGTAGTCGGTGCGGCCCCAGCCGAAGTGCGCGGCCGCCGCCCCGACGACCACCGAGGCGTCGGTGACCCGGCCGGTGACCACGACGTCGGCGCCGCGCTCGAAGCAGTCGACGATGCCCCATGCGCCCAGGTAGGCGTTGGCCGTCAGTGGCGTCCCCAGCCCCAGTTCGGCCGCCCGTGGTTGCAGGTCGTCGCCTTCCACGTGGGCGACCTGCGCCGGAATGCCCAGGCGCGCGGCCAGCGCCCGCACCGCGTTGGCCAGCCCGGCGGGGTTCAGGCCACCGGCGTTGGTGACGATGCGCACCCCGCGGTCATGGGCCAGGCCCAGGCAGTCCTCGAGCTGGGCCAGGAAGGTCTTCGCGTAGCCGCGATCGGGGTTTTTCATGCGGTCGCGACCGAGAATCAACATGGTCAGCTCGGCCAGGTAGTCGCCGGTGAGATAGTCCAGCTCGCCGCCGGTCAGCATCTCGCGCATGGCGGAGAGGCGGTCGCCGTAGAAGCCCGAGCAGTTTCCGATACGCACGGCACCACAGTCAGGGCCATGCGATTCCTCCCTTGGGATCGGCGACGCTACCAACCAACCGGTAGGTTAGCACTGCCCTGTTTCGCGACGGAGATCGCTTCCTGAGTCGAAGCGGCCCGGTCTGCGCCGTCCATTGGAGTAGAGTCCGTTTCGCTACGGGACGCCGGGTGCTTTGCCGGCCCCAGGAGGTCAGCGCCATGTCCTTCGTGGTCACAGCACCGCCGGTGCTCGCGTCGGCGGCGTCGGATCTGGGCGGTATCGCGTCCATGATCAGCGAGGCCAACGCGATGGCAGCGGTCCGAACGACGGCGTTGGCGCCCGCCGCCGCCGACGAGGTTTCGGCGGCGATCGCGGCGCTGTTTTCCAGCTACGCGCGGGACTATCAAACGCTGAGCGTCCAGGTGACGGCCTTCCACGTGCAGTTCGCGCAGACATTGACCAATGCGGGGCAGCTGTATGCGGTCGTCGACGTCGGCAATGGCGTGCTGTTGAAGACCGAGCAGCAGGTGCTGGGTGTGATCAATGCGCCCACCCAGACGTTGGTGGGTCGTCCGCTGATCGGCGATGGCACCCACGGGGCGCCGGGGACCGGGCAGAACGGTGGGGCGGGCGGAATCTTGTGGGGCAACGGCGGTAACGGCGGGTCCGGGGCTCCCGGACAGCCGGGCGGCCGGGGCGGTGATGCCGGCCTGTTCGGCCACGGCGGTCATGGCGGTGTCGGGGGGCCGGGCATCGCCGGTGCCGCTGGCACCGCGGGCCTGCCCGGGGGCAACGGCGCCAACGGCGGAAGCGGCGGCATCGGCGGC